>Ga0190293_1000010_pt1 | contig 72097 bp, 69 predicted proteins | sample 48693001_MG_FD_161671 | JGI IMG/M metagenome (GOLD analysis project Ga0190293, IMG submission 161671) | Hydrothermal vent microbial mat bacterial communities from Southern Trench, Guaymas Basin, Mexico - 4869-30-0-1_MG | ecosystem: Environmental > Aquatic > Marine > Hydrothermal vents >...
GAGAAACCATTCCTGATCGGGAAAAAGCTGGTTGAAGATCTTTCCGGAAAGATCCCTGCAGTAACTGAAGTTAAGATAGAGGGTGGTGGATTCCTCAACTTCATATTGGACAGGGAGAAATTTCTGGACCATATTCTCAAGAAGAGAGAAAAGAGGCCTGAGAAGACCGGAGTAAAGGTAATTGTAGAGCATACCTCCATAAATCCTAACAAATCAGCTCATATCGGCCATATCAGGAACTCCAGCCTGGGAGATACTCTTGCTAAAGCTCTTGTATTTCTCGGTTTTGATGTTGAAGTTCAGAATTACCTTGATGACACCGGGATCCAGGTTGCCGATGTGGTCTGGGGATTGCTGGAACATGATGGAAAGAGCATTGATGAGATATTGAATATGGAAAATCTTCCTGTGTTCCTATGGAAGAGGTATCCGTATTATAGTTCTCAGATCGCCGGAGATGAGAAGAAAAGTGAGTCACGTAATCTTGTTCATAAAAAGATCGAGGAAAAAGAGGACCCCTATTATTCAGTAAGTTCATATATTTCTGAAGTTGTAGTTAAGGACCACATTAATCTGATGGAACGGTTGAATATCAGGTATGACAGCCTTGTGAAAGAGAGCGATATCATAGAACTTAAGTTGTTTGATGAGGCTGCAAAACTTTTGAAAGATAAAAATATAATGTACCTGTCGGAAGATCCTGAAAAAAAGGGGTGCTGGGTAATAAATTACAAAGGGGAGAATATAGAAAAGATCGTTGTCAGATCTAATGGAACCGCTACATACATAGCGAAGGATATAGCTTATGCCCTCTGGAAAGTAGGCCTTCTCGGAAAAGATTTTTATTTCACAAAATTCTTTGAATACAATGACGGGAAAATTATTCATATGTCAGGTTTTAATGAAAGTGATCTTGACTTAAATTATGGCAACGGTGACAGAGTATTCACAGTTATAGATGTAAGACAATCCTATCTGCAGAAGATAATCTCAGAAGAGGTAATAAAACCACTTGGGGAAAAAGGGAAAGAGAAAGAATATATCCATTTTTCTTATGAGATGGTTGCATTGACCCCCGGTTGTGTTGAAGCCATGGGATTTGAATTATCAGATGAAGAGAAGAAAAAATCATATATAGAGGTCTCGGGAAGAAAAGGAATTGCTGTCAGCGGGGAAGAACTTATTGATAAACTGATCGAAAAATCAAGAGGGGAAATATTGAAGAGGAATCCTGACCTGAGCAATGATGCTATCGATTCCATTGCAAGAGATATAGCTATAGGAGCATTGCGATACTATATGATCAAGTTCAACTCAAATTCAGTGATATCGTTCGACTTTGATGATGCTTTATCGTTCGAAGGGGATACAGGCCCTTATATGCAGTACACGATCGTAAGGATCAATAGTATCTTCAGGAAAATGGGCGAACCTGTGATCCTGCAGAGTTCTCCTGATATATCAATACTTGGCCCGGGTGAGGCGGAACTATATTTTGATATTTTACTTCAAATCTCACTAATTGAGATCCAGCTTGATTATGCTGTTGAAAAGAGGGAAATATCATCGATCGCAAGCCATTCCTATCAACTTTGTCAGAAATTAAACCAGTATTATCACCAATATCCTGTTATTTCGGAGAAGAACAAAGAACTTAAGGAGTTGAGGATCGCACTTCTTATACTTTTCAGGGAGAATCTCTCCCTCCTTTTTGGAATCATGGGTATTCCGGTGCCGGAGAGGATGTAGGGACGAAAATGAAAGCAAGAGTTATTTCACTCGTATTGATAATTCTGATTTTCAGTGCAGGATTTATTTTCTATGAGAAGAATAAAGGGAAATATGGTAAAGAGCTTCATGATTTAAGATCAGAACTCAATACTATAGAAGAGAATCAGGTCAGAATAGTGGAGTTAAAGAAAACAAGAGCAGATTACTTCAAGAAGGTTTTTATTATAAACCGGCCAGGTGCCGTCAACTCATCCATTTCAGATTTCATTAATGCCCTGATCAGGTTAGATAACCGTAAGGTAAGATTCACAGAGATCAGTATAAAAAGTAGGACTGGCGCCTTCGATTTCGAGATCACAGGTTTTTTTAACAGGATCAGAGATCTTGAAAATATGTCTGATAAACTGGAGAGTTCGACAGGAGCATTTATTCTGTCAAAGTTAATTACCGGTAAGAACAGAAATTCATTTGTTCTGAAGGGTGAGGTCTCAGCAGAATGAAAAAAAGAAATTTCCTCAGAAAGATCTCTTTTATTCTTTTCCTTTTCTCTCTTCTTTTAATATATCTATGGATATATCTATTCCCTTCTATAAAAAAAATTAATGTATTAAAGAGGGATATAAAAGAATATTCTTTAAGAATATCTATTGCACATATTGAAAAAGCTGTATTCGTCCAGAGTGATAATAAAGAGTTACAATTGTTCAGGGAAGTAGAACAGGAATTCGTACGGAAGTTGAAGGTTCAGGATATTTCAGAAGGTTCTTTTAAATCTACAATGAGAAAAACAGGAGAAAAGGCTGGTGTCATAGGACTCAAAATCTCGGAAGTGACTGATTCAGGAGAGGATGGAGGATTGAGTTCTTCTTTCGAAGGATTCCTGGGGATTAAAATAAAAAGGACAGAATTAAAATTTTCTGCCGGATTCAGATATGGCGCTGAGTTCATAAGGCTGTTTCCCAATACAGGGCAATACCTTCTTATCAAGAGTATTAATGCAAAAAGATCAGGGTTATATTACATCTTCAATATCATTACAGAAAATCATTACAGAAATAATACGGATACAGGGAACATTGTGAAGGGAGAACAAAATGATCTCATCGATATGGATTCATCAATTTTGAAAAAACCTGTATATCTCAGCCCGATGAAACTTAAAAAGAGCGTTAAATAAACAAGGGAACAAAAAATTGAGAATAGTTGTCCAGAGAGTAAGTTCAGCTGATGTCAAAGTAAACTCAAAAATAGTAGGGAAGATCGGTACGGGGTTGCTCATCTATGCAGGAATTGAAAAGGGTGATTCTGAAAGAGAAATTGAATTTGTAGCCGAGAAGGTTTTAAATCTACGAATATTCCCGGATGAGGATGGGAAAATGGACAGGGCTGTTCTTGATATTCCCGGCGGCGCAATTTTATCGATTTCTCAATTCACTCTTGCTTCATTTATAAAAAAGGGTCGCAGGCCTGATTTTTCAAATGCATTAGAACCGGAAAAAGCCGAAAAACTTTACGATCATTTTTGTGAAAAACTTTCCAGTAAGATAAAAGTTGAGAGAGGTATTTTCGGAGCCATGATGGACATTTCTTCAGTAAATGATGGACCTGTAACATTTATTATAGAGAAAAATTTTAATAATATCTGATATTACTCAGGAAGTATCTCAATTTTATACTTTTTCAAAGGGGGATTTTCAAATAATCTATATTTTCCCGAAACATAAGAATTGATCTGATCATCATAAAATTTGCTCATGAAATGACCACTCTGTCCTGAAGAATTGATCATCCTGGAATTTGAGTAATCGCTCATGTCAATTATCATCCTGAAAGTAGATAAATGTACAGTATTAAAATCTTTTCTATTCCTGAATGTTGCTACCATCACACAATCTTTCCCGCCTTTTATACCATAAGGACCCCGGTTGATAAAATATTTTAACGGGAACACCGAACCGAGCGGGTGTTTGTAAGCAAGTGTATGAATATTTGTCCAGTTCTGATCGCCTTTCTCTTTTTTCATCAGATAATCTTCATAAGTGAGAGTGAGGCTTCTCTCGACCATATCTTTGAATTCTTCTTTCTGATCTGTATTTTTATCATCAGCCCAATTGTTTAGAACGGATGTGTCAAATTCCCCATCCGGATAATTGAGCAGCCTGTATATCCATGATCTTGAAATGAGAGAATGTGATTCTTCATCTTTAAATTCATCACGGAACATTTCATCTGAAAGGATCCTCTCAAATCTGTAAAAGAGCAATGGGCCGATTCCCGAGTCTGCTCTAAGGTCCCACTTTTTAAGTTCATCAAGGACAAATACAGCTCCGGGAGATAGGGGCTTGTGATCCCGAATAATATTTAAAATGAATTCTCCGCTTTTCAAAAAAGTGTCAGTTTGAAAGGCCATATTATCTTCTACGGAAAGTTTCCCGCCTGTATTGAGCATCTCTGATATTCTGTCTGCTCTGAATGACGGGTACCAGTTTTTGGCAAACAGAGGGATCTCTCCCTCAGGTATTACCCTGTTGTTGGCTGTCGCCATAAACCCTTTCTCAGGATTAATAATATAAGGTTTCTTCTCTTCATCATAGAAGCCCTTCCATAAGTTATTGATGGTATCACCAGAGAGGGGGAGGGCACCGTACCCCTTTGCTCTGACCGGGATAAGCCCGGTTGGATAATAACCGATATTTCCTTCCGTATCGGCAAAAACGGCATTCTGGGCAGGAAATGACCATTTTCTTAAAGATCTTATAAATTCCTCAATATTTTGAGAGAAATTCATTTCGAAAATTGCTTCAATGGCAGTTGAAGGATATTCATTGAGGGAATGCCTTGCCATATATGTTTCCCCTGATTTCATAACCGCCCCGAATTTTGAAACTTTAACTTTATATATAAAATCCTTCTCGCCTTTTATTTTTATCTTTTTTTCGATCACTTCATATTCTGTTTTTACTCCATCCAGATAATAGTTATATTCATCTCCGGGGTCGGTTTTAAGAATAAAATAATCTATTACGTCTGTCCCTACGTTCGTAAATCCCCAACTGATCTTTGAATTCTGTCCTATTATAACGAAAGGAGATCCTGCGATTGAATTTCCTGACAATTCAATATCTCCAGATTTTAGTTTTAATTGATAAAAATATGATGGGAAAACATTGGAAAGGTGCGGGTCGTTACAGAGGATGGGTTTTCCACTTTTTGTCCTGCTCCCGGATATTACCCAATTGTTGCTCCCTATAAATTTTTCGAGATTCTCAAGTTCTCTTTTGTAGGCAGCAGCAAGCGCTGAATTGTTCGTGAAATTTTTATACTCTTCGGGATTGATAATAGTGGAACCATGTGACCCGGAGAGAAGTTCTTCTGCCCTCTCTTTACCCAATGCAGAATATACTTTCATGTTATAAAGTTCGGATCCCGAACCGGCGAGTATGATCTCCATCCTTTTAATGACGGCAAAAATATCCTTTATTTCCCATGGCTCCGGTGAATATCCCAGCAATTTGAATTCAGGTGGAAGGGAAAATTTCCCCATATAATAGTTGACACCTCTGCAATAGCTCTCCAGAACTCTTTTCAGCTTCGGGCTCATTGTTCTCATAGATCTCTTGATTCCCTCATCGATCATCAGGTCTTTCTGTTCCTTGTCCGATTCCAGAACCCTTCTTCCAAAAACTTCGGAAAGTCTTCCTGTTGCCAACCTCCTGATAAGGTCCATCTGGAAAAGCCTGTCTGAAGCATGGACGAATCCCATTGCCCAGAACATATCCTGTTTGTTCTCAGCTTCTATAAGGGGAACACCCCATTTGTCCCTCTCAATAACGATCTTGCCTGTGGTTTCTCCTGATGGGATTACAAATTTTCCCGATATAACAGGTTTTGTTCCATTAAGATAAATGAAAAGTGCAATTGCAATTAAAATGATCAACAAAAATATTCCAAGGATTAGCTTCTTTAGTATCTTCATGGGGAAAATATATATTGTTCTGAAGGTTGAGTCAAATCGGGCTCAAATTCGGATAAGCGGAACTTTTTATTTTGAAATCCGTATCAAATCTATTGTTGGAGGAGTTCTATGAGAAAAATTTTTGTAATTCTTATCTCTGTATTTATGGTTTGTAATATTTCTTTATTTTCTGAAGATGAAGTCAAAGATCTTACATTGAAGGAAGCAATATTCCACACAATTAAAAACAATATTGATATTCAAATTGAAATGACAAATGCTGAGAATGCCAGGCTTTCAAAGATTATCAGTGATACGATCTTTATTCCGAACTTTTCAATGAATATGGTTACTTCGGAAACAAACCGGCCTTCAAGCGGAGTTCTTAGTGGTGCTGATATCAGTAAGAATGAAAATTACAATCTTGATCTGAAACTTGAACAGAGATTTGCCTTAGGTGGTACTTTTGCTATTGAGCTGAAAAATTCCAGAAGTAAATCCAATAGTATATTTTCTACAATAAACCCTGTTCTTAATTCTGAACTTAAATTTTCGATCAGTCAGCCGCTCCTGAAAGGATTTGGTACTTTTGCTACAAGGAAAGACATTCTGATCTCGATGAACGATCATATCCGCTCAAAGCATCAATTGAAAAGTACGATGATCGATCTAATTTATAATGTAGAGGATTATTATTGGAATCTTGTCTACACGATCCGCAGTATGGATGCTACGAATAAGTCACTCGAAAAAGCAAAAAAACTTCTGAAACAGAACGAGTTGAGAGTTAAGGTGGGGATTGCCGCTCCGATTGATATCCTTGAAGCCAAAGCCGAGGTTGCTTCTTATGAGAGCCAGATAATCCAGGCTGAACAAAATGTTCAAATAGCCGAAAATAATCTTAAAAAAATATTGAACTTAACTTCCGACAAATCTACAATAAACCCGGTTGATGATCCTGATACGATCAAAATTCCTGTTGATTTTAATGGATTTCTCCTGGAAGCCCTGAATAACCGCCCTGACATCAAGAGGGCAAAACTTGATATGGAGAATAATAAGCTAAGAGTAAAATATGCAAGAAATCAGCTGCTGCCTGATCTCCAGTTAACAGCATCCTATTATACGACCGGCCAGGGTGGTGATCAGCTTATCTACGGCCCCGGATCAATTTTTGAAGCAAGAGAAGTGATCGGAGTAGTAAAAAAAGATATATGGAATACAATCAATGATTCCATATCAAATATATACAAGAATTTCTCTATTGGATTGAACTTGAAGGTCCCCCTGAGCCTTAAAAAAGAGAAAGCTGAACTTATGAAGTCAAAGCTTAACCTTAAATCTTCTTTCCTCAGTTTCAAAAAAGTTGAGAATGATATTTATTCCGAAGTGATGGAAGTGGTAAAAGAACTTGAAACGAACCTGAAACTGGTTGAGTCAAATAAGATAGCTTTGAAGCTGGAGGAGCAGAAACTGAAGGCTGAAGAAAAGAAACTTTCGGTTGGACTCTCCACAAATTACCAGGTCCTTAATTATCAGAGAGATTATGCGAATGCACAGACTAACAACTTGAAATCCGTTGTAGATTACAAGATGACCGTTGCTAAGATCAATAAGATCCTTGCAAGGACATTCCAAGTGTACAACATCAGTTTTTCTGATATCGGCAACACCGAATAGAAAAATAGTTTTTTCTATTGCAAGGCTGAACCCGATTTATTATTATTATCCCTGTGGACAAACTACCACTTTATTATATGAATATTGCCCTGGACTTTGCCTGTGAGGGTGAGAAGAGCGGGGAGGTCCCGGTTGGGGCTATTGTCGAATTTGATGGAAAAATTATCGGGAAAGGATATAATTGTCCGGTTTCTACATCAGACCCAACCGCTCATGCAGAAATAATAGCTATTCGTGAAGCAGGAGAACACTTCGAGAATTATCGCCTGACTGGTTCAGTTCTTTATGTAACTCTGGAGCCATGTATCATGTGTTATTCAGCTGCTGTGCATGCCAGGATAAAAAAGATATATTATGGAGCGGATGATCCGAAAGGCGGTGTTTTTTCAACCGGAGCATTTGAGAAGATCCAGCAGATCTTTAATCATAATATTGAAATAGAATCCGGATTGCTGGCATCCGAATCCTCAGAATTATTGAAGACCTTTTTCAAAAATAAAAGGTAAAGATCGGAGAGGCAGGGATTACACCCTCGTTCATCACTCGGGCGCCTTCGGTGTCTTCACTTTGTTCAGCCATGAAGGCTCGCTTGAAGGCTCGCCTTTCGAACCCTAGGCACGGGTTCAAATCCCTAACTTAGAAGAAATCGGAGAGGCAGGGATTCGAACCCTGGGAACCCGTGAGGGCTCAACGATTTTCGAGACCGTCCCGTTCAACCGCTCCGGCACCTCTCCATTCTGAAAATAATATGGATAATTATACACAGAATTTTTGCCTGTTTCAATTGCTTTCAATATCAATAAACAAATATCATTCATTTCAGTATGAGTAGCTTTATCCGTGATTACTTTTGACTATCGCAAAAATGTTTATCATTTTTCGCTGGGCTAAAATCCTCAGTTCGATATTGGCGAGACTTCGGATTTGGCCCCGCAAAAGCAAAGCACGGAAGCGCCACTTATCTTGGGTATTAATATAACAGTTTTTACCTGTAGGGAGTTTCAGGCGTAGCCATCTATCTGCATTCGCGGGCCACCTCAGGGGTGACTCGGTAATATCGATCACCCCGGGGACAGGCAGCGTTAAGCGGATGATAACATCCGTAGCGGAGCAATGTAGATGATGGCGAAAGCCGGAAGTGAAGAATTATAAGTATTTATTAAGGATATTTATTATTTCATTGTTCTTTTCAATTCCGAGGTCTATTGCTTTAAAGAAAAGATCTTTTGGAATTGAACTCTCTTCAGCAAAACCTGTAACCTCAATGATATCTCCATCCTCATTGGAGACAATATTAATATCGGCATCAATATTGGAATCTTCCTCAAAATCTATATCAGCAAGAATTTCCCCGTCTTTAATTCCAATTGAGACAGCAGCTACAGGCTTGAATTCAGGGACTTCAAACAGCTTGTTCTCAAATACAAGATGTTTAAGCAGTTTCTTAAGTGCTATTACTCCACTATTAATTGATGCACACCTGGTTCCGCCATCAGCCTGGATAACATCCATATCAAGGAAGATACTGAAATCTTTGATCTTCTTAAGGTCAAACATATTTCTAAGGGAACGTCCGACAAATCTCTGGATTTCAATATTCCGTTTATCCATACGTCCGCCTCTTTCCCTCAGGAATCTTTGTTTGCCTGTAGAGCCGGGGAGCATTGCATATTCTGCACTAATCCACCCCTTTTTTTCACTTTTAGCGAAGAAAGGGACTTTTTCATTAAACATTGCAGTACAGATTATCCTTGTGTTCCCCTGTTTGTATAGGAGTGATGCAGGCTGGTTTGTTATATAGTCCTCTTCTATCTGTATTTCTCTTAACTCATTATTGCCTCTATCATTTGTTCTCATTTATTTCCTCTTTTTTCTGGCCCTCTCTCTTCCTCCATCGGGCATGGAACCAGAACCAGTGGTCAGGATATTCCCTGATCATATTTTCAATTAAACTCATGCACTTCTGTGTTAACTCTTTAATGTTCTTTTCATGATCGGGCCCTTTTTTGAAGTCCAGTTCTTTCCCGATCTTGAGGAGAACTGAATCTTTTTGATAGGTCACGAAAAGGGGAATGACCGGAATACCTTTTTTCAGATAAAGTTGAGAAACCGTGGTAACAGCAATGACCTCTTTCCCGAAAAAATTGACAGGGACCCCTTCTCTGGTAATTGTATTTTGATCGACAAGGAGATAGATCAAACCGTTCTCCTCCGTAACCCTTATTATCTTTCTGAGGGAGCCCTCCTTGTATATCATGTCTGATCCCATGAAGGCTCTGAATTTTTTTACAATTTCTTCTGTCAGGGGGTTATCCATCTTTCTTGCAATGCTGGAGATCCGAAATCCCAATTCTCTGTGAAGAATGAAAGGGATCAGTTCCCAATTTCCAAAATGGGCGGAGAAAAGGATTGCACCCTTTCCTTTTTTTAGAACATTTTGAATGTTTTCAAACCCCTCTACCTTCAGCTCCCCTACAACTTTATCAGGATCTTTCCCACCGAAAAGATAAATAATATCAATGAAGACCGATAAAAAATGTTTGAAAATTCTTTTTTTAAGTAAATGTCTTTCCTGATCCGGAATTTCAGGGAAAGCGATCCTGAGATTTGAGTCGACAAGCTTATTATATCTTTTGCCTGCAATGGAGAACACTCCGAGTGCAATTAAACTAAAGATTTTTTTTAGAAATAAAGGTGATATTTTAATAAAAAATATAAACATTTTGAGGCTGAAATATTCTACTCTATACCTTATATTGTGTTTCATTTTGTTATTGAAAGTACATAGCCCTTAAGATCAAAGCTGCATTTTATCCTGTTCTTCACATAAATTAATGGGAAGCCGTCTTTGATCAAATCTGAAATTTTGATGAAATCTTTGTAAGTACAAATAAGGAATTCTGCTTTTACATTCTTCATTTCCCTGATTAGCAGTTTAAGATCATCCGGAGTATATTCATGATGGTCATTGAAGCTTTTAAATCCTTTCAGATTCAGTTCGTCAAGATCCGATCTGAACCGGTCATTATCTCCCAGCGCTGAGAACCCATAAACAGGAAGTCCCCCCGGATCGGCAGGCAGGCCTTCCTGGGTTTGAAAAGAGGTGAATTCAAAAGAATAATATCCATGATCCCCTGTTTTGCGGATATGGTATCCTGATTTCCCCCCTTTATAGTAAAGGATGATATCTTCCTCACTTGCCATGAACTTAAAATTTCTCAGATAAAAATAGTCATGTTCAGGATTTATCATCATAATTTTAAGGTCTTTTTTGATGTTGGTCGACTGAAAACCGTCATCCAGAATTACAATTTTATTTCCCCTCCTGATACTGTTGATAATTGATTTTTTCCTGTTCCTTCCGGTAAATATATCAACACCGGGGAGTTCTTCAGATATCATTTTTACTTCATCGCCGATCTCTTTCCATGTATGGTGATCTTTTACAATAGTTCCTTTTTTTTCGCTTAACGACCCATATCCTCTGGTAACGATCGAAAACTTCTTTCTGGATTCTTTTAAAATTTCGGCAATTTCCAATACCATCGGAGTCTTCCCTGTCCCGCCAAAGGATAGATTGTCGACTGAAATTATTTTAATCTCTTTATATTCCTGTTTCCCGAGGCCTTTTAGCTTCAGAACTATAAATGATCCGGATTTGTATAGTATGGAAATAAAATTTAAAAATGGAGTTGTTATTTTAGAAATTTCAGCACCTCCCTTATAGAAAACTCAATTGCACCAGATCTTTTCATCACAGATCTTTTAGCTTTTTCATTTATTACTTTGATGTCCTGATTCTTTAAATTCATCAATATGTTCAGGAGTGATTCTCCGGTATCTGCTATCGTATATACGCCATTCCCTGTAAGTTCTTTTCCTATCGCCGGGAAATTATTGAAACATGGGCCTCCAATTATTTTTTTTCCGAAAATTGCAGGTTCGTAAAGATTGTGTCCTCCAATTGCCGGGTCGTAACTTCCTCCCATAACAATGACATTTGCTACTTTTATCAGTTTAGTAAGATGGCCCATCTTATCAAAAATAATAATATCACTATTTGCCTGCTTATCTCTACTCCAGACATTAAATGAGATATTGCTCATTTCCAGAGATGAAGCCAGGTTATCGGTCCGGTTCGTATGCCTGGGTGCAATCATTATGAAATATTTTTCAAATAGTTCTTTTAATACCGGAATAAAGATTTCTTCATCGGATGCATGAGTACTTGCGAAGAGGATTATTCTTTTTATCGGCTTTTTTATACCAAGAAGTTCAAATATCTTATCCGGACTATCAATTTTCCCTGATACAGCAACAGCTTCATCAGCTTTTATGTTTCCGCTTATTTTTATGGAGTTTTTTTCAGCCCCCAGATCGATAAATTTGTCTCTGTAATTTTCCTCCTGAAGGAGAAAAAGGTCAATTTTACGGAAAAATTTTCTGATAAAGAACGAAAATCTTTTATATCTGCGAAAAGCCTGCTCCGAGATCCTTCCATTGATGACCACCATCGGTATGTTCATCCTGTCTGTTATTGATATCCAGTTAGGCCAGATCTCCAGTTCATTTAGAATGATTATGGAGGGATCAATTTTTTTTATGAATCTTCTTACTACAAAGGATAGATCGAAAGGGCCGTTGATGATATCGATCTCTTTGAATGTTTCTTTTGCAATTTTAAACCCGGAAGGTGTTGTAACAGAGAGGATGATCCTTTTATCTGTTTTGATACGAAGAAGAGAAATAAAACTTTCAAGACTTTTCACCTCTCCGACGGATACTGCATGGATCCATATTGTCCCCTTTTCATCCGGTTCGATATCCGGGGAGAATCTTCCTTTTATTATTCTTCTATATTCCGGTTTAAAAAAGAACTTTGGATTGAGAGGGATGTATATTAGCAGAATAAGTATATAAAGAGCATCAAGGAAAATCATTTTTTAATTATATCACACTGAAATACTTGAAAAAAAACATATTGAAAAATTGAATCTTGACTTTTAGGTGTATTTTCAATATTCTGAAACGCTGATGGACAAAGGGAACATGAATATAAAATATGAAGAGTTCAAAGGTGAGTTCGTAAAGAATTGCCCATGTTCACCTGAAGCAGTTTCATGCGGCTACTACAATATGAACCTGCACAAAGGGTGTCCGTTCTCATGCACATATTGTATCCTGCAATCCTATCTTGAAAGCAAGGACCCTGTTTTCTATACAAATATAAACCAGGCCAGGGAAGAACTTAAAAAAGCAGGAAAGAATTTGAAGAACATAAGGATCAGCACCGGTGAACTGTCAGATTCGCTGGCTTATGAAAATGAGAACAATTATTCTGAAATAATACTCAAAATACTCCATGGGTTTCCCAAGATAGTTTTTGAGTTCAAAACTAAATCTGCAAATGTACAAAATCTTCTTAGTAAAAAACCTCTTAAAAATATAGTTGTATCATGGTCATTAAATCCTGAGAGGATAATCAAAATGGAGGAGCATAATACTGCATCTCTACCGGAAAGGCTGGAAGCGATGAAAAAAGTCCAGGAAGCGGGATATAAGGTCGGCATCCACTTTGATCCCATAATAATAACTGATAACTGGAAAGAGGAGTATAGGGAGCTTATTAAAAATATTTCCGGGATCGTCTCTCCTGAGAATATTGCATGGTGGAGCCTGGGAGCTCTCAGATTTCCCGAAGAACTGAAAGAACACATTTTTAAATATAAGGATTCAAAACTTTTTTCCGGTGAATTGATCAAGGGATATGATGGTAAGTACAGATATTTTAAACCGCTCAGGAAAGAACTTTTCCTGTTTGTCAGAGATGAGATTTACAAATCAATTTCACCTGACACCCCTCTCTATCTATGCATGGAGGATAACGAAATGTGGAACGACATCTTCCCCGACCTGAACCCCGATCCTGACATCATCAACAAATACCTATACGACCACGCAATGAAATAATCCAAAAGGGGATAAAATCACCAGTCATAAAAGGGGACAGACACCTTTAATGAAAGGAGCCTGTCCCCTTTTGTAGTATGGTTTTTTGACTTTAGCAGTCAGGTTCAATACAATGATTCCGTTATGGAAAAGGATATAAAAGAACTGTATGATGCAGCGATGAAGGTGAAAGAGAAGGCATATGCTCCATATTCGGATTTTCATGTTGGCTCTGCTCTCAGGACAAAAAACGGGAAAATATTTACAGGATGCAATGTTGAAAATTCTTCATACGGAGTTACCATCTGTGCGGAGAGGAATGCGATATTTAAAATGGTAAGCGAAGGTGAACAGGAGATCGCATCTATCCTTGTAATAGGTGATACCGAAAAATTCCTTCCTCCATGTGGGGCCTGCAGACAGGTCATTGCTGAATTTTCGACGAAAGATACCCCTGTGATAATGTGTAATAAAAAGGGTGAATTTAAAGAATCAACCGTAGGGGAGATTCTCCCTTTCGGATTTTCTCTGAATGAGGACAGATAAGGAAAGAACAGGAAAAGATATGAAGAATTTTAATATGTATGAAATAATAATGAAGAAGAGGGACGGGAACACTCTTCAGAAAGAGGAACTTCAGGCGGTAATAGACGGGTATGTAGATGGTAGTATTCCCGATTATCAAATATCGGCTCTTCTAATGGCCATATTTCTGAACGGACTTGATCAGAGAGAGACAGAGGACTTTACCAGTATTATGCTTAAATCAGGAGATAGTATTTCTCTCGAAGGAATTGACGGGGTTAAGGTTGATAAACACAGCACGGGCGGAGTAGGGGACAAGGTCAGTTTTATAGTCTCACCGATCGTTGCTGCCTGTGGAGTAAGGGTCCCTATGCTTTCAGGAAGGGCTCTCGGCCATACAGGCGGGACACTGGACAAACTCGAATCGATCCCCGGCTTTAATGTTTTTCTTAAAGTGGATCAGTTCCGGAAGACCCTTGAAAAATGCGGGATGGTGATCTCAGGGCAGACAGACAATATTGTTCCGGCAGATAAAAAATTATATGCTCTCCGGGACACAACTGCCACGGTCAACAGTATTCCTCTCATAACCAGCAGTATAATGTCGAAAAAACTTGCACTCGGTACGGATGCCATTGTTCTTGATGTGAAGACTGGGAGTGGGGCATTTCTCCCTGATATAAAAGACGGGATTGAATTATGTAAATCAATGGTTAATATCGGTGAAAAGAGCGGCAGGAAAACACTGGGACTTATAACTAATATGGATGAACCGCTCGGTACTGCAGTGGGGAATTCCCTGGAGATCATTGAATCGATAGAGTGTCTGAAAGGGAACGGTCCTGATGATCTGATGAATGTCACATTCGCCCTTGGGGCATGTATGCTTATTGCTGCCGGAGCTGAAGATGATTTCGGAACTGCGATTGAAAAGCTTAAGGAGACTATCCGTTCAGGCAAGGCTCTGGAGGTTTTCAGAGAATTTATTGAGGCTCAGGGTGGTGATCCGAATGTTTGTGATGATTACACATTATTCGGTGATAGCAGTGCTGAATGGGAGTTAAAAGCAGAAAGCAGTGGATATATAAGTTTTATTAATGCATTTGAGATCGGAATGAGTGCAATTGATATCGGAGCCGGCAGGAGAAAGAAAGATGATCTGATCGATCATACAGCCGGATTTATTTTTCATAAAAGATCCGGTGACAAGATTAAGTCAGGGGATACAATTATAACCGTTCGCTCTTCGGGAAAAGAGGATAGGACGGAAGTTGAGAAGCGGTTGTTGAATTCCATCAAGATCACGTCTGCTGCTCCCGACAAGCCTGAACTGGTATATTATTTTGCTGATAAGAATGGTATGTGGGATTGGAAGGAAGTTTCAGGATAAGATCCGGATCCGGAATATTATATTAAGTTTACCTGGTCAACAATTCCAACTATGATCGATCTTAGAGGAGCATCTTTGTCATCTACGATCTGCCGTGCAGAATTCCCCTCATCTATAACCAGGACTACTTCACCGGCTCCGGCCCCTACACTGTCGACCGCTATAAGATAATCTCCGGTAGGATTCTTATTGCTGTCCAGCTTGTCTACTAATAGTAGTTTTTTCCCGTCATAGAACTCGTGATTAATGGTTGAATATATGGAACCGGCAACTTTTCCGAGGATCATTCTTTTTCACCTTTAAGTATTTCCACACCATCAACTATCCCTATGATCGTATGATCGACCGGGACGAACCATGTTTCAAGAGCAAGTGCAGCTTCACGTCCACCTTCGTAATAAACCAACTCACCTTTTCCGGCCATATAGGTAGGATCTGCCGCAACGATCTGTCCCCCCTTCGGTTTCCTGTCCCTGTCAAGAGGCTGAATCAGGAGCATTGGTACCCCTTCAAGTCCCTCATAGATCACAGCAGGAGTAACGGTACCGATGACTTTTCCCAATAACATTATTGTTCTCCATCCCTGACAGATAAGGTAACGGAATCTTTAAAACTTGTGGAGGTGTTTATCTGATCAGATGTTTCTCCGACCGGCCTCGGGATTATGGTTATATCCACAATAGAACCATTCTCCGCAAGGGCAACTTTGCTGATACTTACTGCTGTTTCGACCTCTTCCAGTTTCCCGGTAAAAATAACAACTCCTTTTCCTCCGAGATCATCCGCCATCCTGATCTCAATTATATCTACATCCGCTCCCTTGATCCCAGAGTCAGCCGCCCTGATAACTGAAGGGACGGACCGGGTCTCTATAGTAGCGATACATTCGCCTTTACATTTTTTCCTTTTTCCGAAAAGTGCATCGAAAACTATTTCATGGACATCGGGGAGGTGTAATGAGTCGGTTATTGAATCTCCTCCCGTCAGGAGTCCTTTTTTGTATGCCTCATCGACAGAGGCTACAGATCCTCCGATAAGTATAAGATATTTTCCACTATGTATAGATCCCGATCTGATCATTGATAATGGTGAGTGCTTAATCATTGTATCACTCGTCAATATTCCTTTAGCGACACTTTTAAGTTCTATAACGGCTATTGACGGGTATTTTTTCATTATACTATTCTAAAATGGTCAACTAGGACACATCTCCTTTCTCTTGAAAAACTTCTCGGGTTGGTTATCCCTTCACCTGTGGGGCTGGCGATTGAGAATGAACAATATCCTTCTCCACCGAAACCAAGCCCGGCAACTGAGGGGCCGTTCTTTACAAAAATACTGCAGTTTATCTCTTTTGCCATCCGGCTCAGTTTGTCAATATTTTTTGAATGCATGACTGCAGTATGCCTGAATCCATGTTCGGCTTTAATTGCCACATCTATTCCATAATCAACATCCGATACCCTGACCAGAGGGATGACCGGCAGAAGTTGTTCCGTCCATACGAGAGGGTGGTCCTCTATAACAGGTGCAACAGCTATCCTGATATCAGGAGAGACATCCACGCCGATCTCTTTTAGTATTACCTGAATATTTTTCCCGATATAATTCTTATTTATTACTCCGGGTTTTCCCGGCCCTTTTTGTTCTGTGAAGAGAACTTTATCAAGTTTGGTGATCTGCTCTTCTGACAATACAATTGCATTATTTCTTGAAAAAGCATCAAGAAGTTGATCTGCAATCGATTCTACTGCAAATATCTCTTTCTCAAGGACACAGATGATATTATTGTCGAGAGAAGCTCCTTTCACTATACATTTTGCGGCGTTTTCAATGTCTGCTGTCTCATCCACAACTACAGGAGGGTTCCCGGGGCCGGCACAAATTGCCCGTTTCCCGCTCTCCATTGCAGCTTTAACAACAGCTTCTCCCCCGGTAACTACGAGGAGGTTTATGCCTGGATGTTTCATTAGCTCGGAAGCTGTCTGGATTGTTGGAGATTCGACGGTTGTTACAACATTCTCGGGTCCTCCGGCCTCTGTAATAGCTTTGTTCAATAGCTGAATGTTATATATGCTTACTTTCTTTGCATTCGGATGAGCGTTGAAAACAACTGAATTTCCTGCGGCTAACATCCCTATTGTATTACAGATTATAGTTGATGTCGGATTGGTCGATGGAGTAATGGAACCGATAACTCCATGTGGAGCAAGCTCCATTAATGTGAGGCCGTGATCTCCCGAGGATGCATCCGGTTTCAAGATTTCGATACCTGGAGTTTTATTGATAACAAGATGGTTCTTCTGGATTTTATCCTCTAATCTTCCCATTCCCGTTTCGTCCCAGGCCATCTTTGCAAGTTCCTCAGAATAGTTCAACATCTCTTTTCTGATATTTGAAATGATCTCCACTCTTTTTTCCAGGGGAAGATCTACGAATTTTTTCTGGGCTATAGCTGCTGCATTTACTGCCGAATCTACGGAAGTGAATATTCCGTTACCAATAGTTGAAACTATATTAATCTGATTATTCTCTTTATTAAGAAGAGAGACCACTCTCTCTGCGATACTGTCGATCTCTTCTTTTTTCAATGGTGCCATTTTGATCTCCTGAAAGATGAATGCCCTGAAACGGGAAGTTTAAAAAACTTTTCTTCCTTCTGTTCTGATCCGGACTTTGCTCAGTCGTCTGCGCCTTTTTTATAAACTGTTTTTCCCTCAACCTCCCAATTGTCTACAATGGCCATGACCACTGCATCACACGGGCGGTTTTCTGTCCTTTTTGTCTGTCTGGCCGAGCTTCCACTAGCATACAGGACGATCTCACCCACGCCGGCATCAACTGCATCGGCGGCAACTACAATGCCACCTTTCACTTTCCCTTCGGAATCTATCTGTTGAAGGAGGAGGAACTTAAGTCCGTCCATACTTGATTCCTTCTGGGTTGATACAATAGTACCGATAACTTTAGCGAGGATCATATTTTCTCCAAAAGGTTATTTGTCCTTCATTTCAGATTTTGCTTCTTTTGTCCTTCCTAATGGTATAACAGCATCAACATTCTGATGAGGCCTTGCAATGATATGGATAGCAACAACTTCACCAACCCTTGCAGCTCCAACTCTGCCGGCATCGCAGGCCGCTTTTACCGCTGCTACATCACCACGGATTATTACACATACATATCCGCCGCCTGTTTTCTCATATGATACCAGTTCCACTTTTGCAGCTTTTACCATTGAATCTGCTGCCTCTACTGCTGCCGGAAAACTTCTTGTTTCTAACATTCCCAGTGCTTCTGCCATTTTTTCCTCCTATTTAATCAATCATATATTTTATTTATTTGTGATCTGTTCTTCCTGTTACATCTTCGATCGCATTTACAGCTGCTCTCCATCCGACATCGATATCCTTCTCGTCTCCTCCGAGATATACCCTTCCGAAACTGCCGAATGATCTGACTTCCAGAATATTAATGGAAGCGGCTTTCTCAGCTTCGTTAGCTGCCAGAGCTGCATAGGCCGCAGGCTGGACCTCCAATACGAACATTGTTTCGCCGGGGACTATCAGGTTGCCGTGTCTCATCCTGTTTATCAATTGGGTCTGATAATCATCTATATTTCTGATAACCTGTTGAGAATAGATCTTCGGTTTCCACCTGTCCTCTTCTTTACAGTCGAGAGCTTCCAGAATAGCTCTGCCGGCCTGTCTGACATCCGCCTGAGAATCAGAGTGGATCTCCAGCATCCCGAACAGCCTTTCAACTATCTGCATACCTGGTGTCACATTTGTCGATTTTAATGCGATATCGGTTACTCTGTTGATTTCAATTCCGGGAGAGATCTCAATATAAAGTGAAGCCATCCCGGCAACAGGGAGAAAGCCCTGTGCAATAGTACCCAGAAATGCTGCATACTGGGGTTGAAGCTTATCTAAAAAAACAAATGCTCTGAGATCAACCAATTTATCCTCCTTGTTAAGATGAAACCGTTACTTCATTTGCCGCTTTCAGAATCTTTATTCCTGCACTTGCACCAATGCGGGTAGCGCCGGCACTGATCATGGCCGTAGCGTCTTCAAGTGATCTGATTCCTCCTGCCGCTTTAACTCCTATTCCTGATGTACGAACTATACTGCTCATTAGTTCGACATCGGCAGCTGTTGCTCCATGGGGGCCGAATCCGGTAGAAGTTTTAACAAAATCCGCTCTGGCCTTTTTCGATAATTGGCAGGCTCTCACTTTCTCATCATCAGTGAGAAGGGCTGCCTCTATTATTACTTTGCTATGAGCTCCTCCATCCTCGCAGGCTTCACAGACTGTCCTGATATCTCTATAAACCAGGTCATCGTCTCCACTCTTGAGGGCACCTATATTGATCACCATATCTATCTCTTTTGCACCATCCCTTATAGCTCTCCTCGTTTCAAAACCTTTTATCTCCGGGACATGTGCTCCTGACGGGAATCCTACAACTGTACATACAATAACTTCAGTTCCTCTGAGTTCCTGCGCAGCAAGAGCTACATAACTCGGACTGATACATACTGCTGCAAATTTATATTCTTTTGCTTCAGCACAAAGTTTCCTTATATCATCTGCGGTTGCATCAGGTTTCAGCAGAGTATGGTCTATACAAGCGGCAATATCACTCGGAACACAATCTGCTCCTGTAGCATCATTATATCCAAGTCTGTCCACTCCGAATTCTATAAATTTCCTCAAAGTTTCAGGCTTTCTTTCTGTATGGACACCGCATTTACATATCATATCCGTTTCGGCGATATCAATTTGTTTGATCTCAAGTGGTTTATTATCGGATGAGATCATGGATCTAACTTTTTCAGCTATCTGATCAATGTCCTTTTCTGTTATGTCAGCCAAATTATCCTCCCCGACAGAGTTTGCCTGAGAAACAGGATGATCAACCTGTGTCCTGTTGCTGTCCAGGGCATCTATCATTGCTACCCTTTTCAGATGGCGGTCTGTCGTACATTCATGGGTCAAAAAAGTTTCAGTTATCTGCTTTGCAAGTTCTGTACCGGTAAGTCCGGCTCCGAGAGTAAGCAAATTCGCATTATTGTGCTCTCTGGCATTCACTGCTGTTGTAACATCATAACATAGAGCAGCTCTGACCCCGTTTATTTTGTTGGCAACCATGGAAGAACCAATCCCGGCTCCATCAACCATTATCCCTGCATCTGCTTTCCCATCAGATACAATTGTCGCGACCCGGGCTGCAAATTCGGGATAGTTTACCGGATCGGTATTTTCGGGCCCGCAATCGATAATATTATAGCCTTTCTCTTCAAGAAATTTTTTCAGGATCTCTTTAAGGAGAAATCCACCATGATCGGATCCGATCGCAATTTTGTTGATCCTTTGAGTTACCATTCCAATTTACCTTTCCGGGTACTTTTATTAAAAACACTGCAGTCTCCGAACATCAGAATATTTTAAGGTAAAGAGGAAATTATTTCAATAGAAGCTGTTGTAAATATGAATTTCCGGTACTTTCTCTGCTACCAGATCAGAACTCCTGCCAGGGTTGCAGTCAGAAGTGTCACAAGGGCACCACCAAGGACAGATTTCAATCCAAGGGCTGCAATATCTTTTTTCCTGTCTGGAGCGAGAGGAGCTATACCACCAAGCTGGATGGCAATGGATGAAAAATTTGCAAATCCGCAAAGAGCGAATGTGGCCATTGTGATCCCCTTGGGAGTCATTGCATTTGTCTTTATTATTTCGACAAGGTCAAGGTATGCTACAAATTCATTTAAAACAATTTTTGTTCCGAATAACCGCCCGAAATCAAAGGCATCCTGAGCAGGGACTCCTATTCCTATTGCAAGATATTTCAAAGGCAGTCCAAGGATCAGTTGTAGAGATAATGGCTGCCCGAATTTAGATATCAGCCATCCGTTTATTCCAATAAGGGTTCCGAAGCTCTGGAAGAGGTAGTTAAAAAGGAATATGAAGGCAATAAAAACTATGAGCATTCCACCTACATTCAATGCCAGTTTCAATCCGTCTGCCGCACCATTTGCTGCTGCTTCAATAACATTGGATGCATTTTTTTCCACTTCCATTTTTACTTTCCCGAGTGTTACAGGAACCTTTGTTTCGGGATGGAGCATTTTGGCTATGACAATGGATGCCGGAGCAGCCATTAAACTTGCAGTGATAAGATGGATTGCAAATCCTAACTGAGCTTCGCTGACAGGAACTCCTTTAGCAACTGACATCGCATGCCCGAGCATCTGAATATAGCTTGCCATAACACCGCCTGCGACAGTTGCCATTCCTCCGATCATAATAGTCAAAAGTTCGGATCTTGTCATTGAGGCAATATACGGCCTGATCAGAATGGGGGCCTCGGTTTGACCTATGAAGATATTTGCTGTATTGGAAAGAGATTCCGCTCCGCTTGTTCCGAGAAGTTTAGCCATGACAACAGCCATCCCTTTTACGACCAATTGCAGCACTCCGGTATAGTAAAGGACTGCAGTCAGGGCGGCAAAGAATATTATCGTCGGGAGGACCTGGAAGGCAAAAAAGAAGCCCAGGCTTCCCTCATTTCCGGGGCTTACAGCCAGAGAACCAAATACAAACAATGATCCTTCTGTAATAAAGCTGAGGATTTTCACAACCATTCCACCAAACCAGTTAAGCATATCTTTTGGCCATCCCAGAATGAAGAACCATGATCTGAATGTCTCACCATGGATAATGAAAACAGCGAAAATCAGCTGAATAGAAAGGCCGACCCCGACAAGCTTCCAGCTGATCTTTCTTTTATTATTGGAGAATAAAAATGCTATTCCCAGAATTAATGCTACTCCGACCAAGCCTCTAAGAACTGTTGTTAATCCCATTTCACTCCTTTAGTAAGCAGGTTATTTTAATCCGAATTTTTTTTCTATCTCATCATAATAATTCAGGACTGTCCTTACATATCTTCTTTTTCTCAGATATGATCCGGGAAAGAAGCTTCTTTTGAATCCGTAGACTACTATGTCCCTCAGGTCTTTATGGGAAATATCGAACGTATTAACAGCTTTAAATATTTCATCACTCACTGTGGTTGAGGATACTGTTCTGTTGTCGGTACAAAATGTGACAGATAATCTTGCATCTTTCATTTTTTTGAAAGGGTGATCATCCAGTGTTTTATATTCAGGACTGGTCTGCATATTGGATGTAAGGCAAACTTCAATGGTGACTCTCCTGTCGGCTATATACTGTGCCAGGTCATTTACATAATCTTTCTTGTCAATAATATCGGCATTTTTTATTCTATCTGAATCGAAAAGGTGGAGGCCGTGTCCTATTCTGTCAGCATGCAATTCTGTTATTGCCTGGAAAATACTTTCAGGGCCGTATGCCTCACCGGCATGAACAGTTTTACTGAGAAAGCTCTTATGTGCAAGGTTATAGGCATATTTATGATCAACTGCAGGATAACCCTCTTCCATACCTGCCAGGTCGAATCCGACTACCGGAATCTCATAGTTGTCACGTGCATCCACTGATGCTCTTACAAGTTCCTGAGAAGCAAGTGAGAATATCCATTTTTTGTCCGAATATTTGTGAACATTCAGCAGATCATCAAAATATGCAGAGAATCCAAAATCAAACATTCTCATCGCACAGGAAATTATACCGTATTCGAATGGTGGTTCAGATCCGGAGTTTATTGCATCTTTCCTGTTGAATTCATCTTTAGCTCTCTTCAGCCCGTTGTTAACCGATTTAAGAACGTCAATTATCCCGAGATCATCACTTTGATGTAATTGAGGTGCAAACCTGACCTCTATATATCTGACACCCTCATTAATATTGTCCAATGCAAGTTCATAGGATATCCGCTCAAGGGATTCGGATGTCTGCATTACAGCACCTGTATAGAAGAATCCTTTAAGATACTCTCCCAGGTTTTCATATTTTTCTTTAAATATTGTCTCTTTAAGCCCTTCCACTGTTCTGGAGGGTAGTTCTATCCCTGCTTCATCGGCTAGTTCAATAAGGGTATCAAGCCTCACGGAACCGTCCAGATGCAGATGAAGATCTGTTTTTGGTATTGCTTCAATAAATTTACGTGTTATTTCCATTTTTTTTTACTCCCTGGATCAATTTTGAAACTTCAGGTTTATGTTTCTCGATCTCTCCGTCTGATAAACCGTCCAGCTCATGAGGAAAAATAAGCCAGTTTGATGTTTCGTGAACATAATAATCAGGAATGAATTCAGTCTTCCTGTTTTCCGGTTTGTAATATGTTGTTGCGATCCTGATATTTTCCGGTGTGTTCTTTCTGGATTTTGTTTTGAGAGAGTTCAAGACCGCCTCTATGCTCAAACCCGTATCAAATACATCATCCACTATCAGGAGTCTGTCCTCAAAATTGATATTGTCAGATATGTAATCGAGTCCGTGTACTCTGATCTCTTTATTTCTCCTGTCAATTCCTTCATAAGATGAGGTTCTGATAGCGATATGGTCGGTTTTTACTCCGAAATAATCTAACAGCTCCTGAACGGCTATCCCTACAGGTGTACCGCCTCTCCATATCCCGACAATATAGTTGGGCCTGAAACCGCTTTCGAATATTTTAATTCCCAGGCGGAATGAATCTTCAAGTAATTGTTGTGCACTAATGAATTCTTTTTCTACCATAATAAATTCCCCTGAATAAACCTTCAGCTATTTTTGTGACCTTTATTTAAATGACCTTCGATAAGGTTTACAACCATTGCTGTTGAGATCGGGCTTTTTCCCTCCGGTATAATTATATCAGCGAATCTCCGGCTGGGTTGTACAAAAGCAAGGTGCATCGGTTTTACTGTAGCAAGATATTGGTTGATTACAGAATCCAGACTTCTGTTCCTCTCAACTATATCCCTTTTCAGCCTTCTTATAAATCTTATATCACTATCGGTGTTCACAAAGATTCTGACATCCATCAGGTCTCTCAGCTTTTCCTCAACGAATATCAGAATGCCGTCAACAATTATGACCTCAGCCGGTTTTTTAATAATACCTGTCTTTTTTCTTGAGTGGGTTTTAAAATCGTAGATCGGTGATTCAACTTCCTTCCATTCAAGGAGATTTTCGAGGTTTGATATTAAAAGTTCGGTCTCAAGAGAATCAGGATGGTCATAATTGATATTTTCTCTTTCGAGAAGAGGGAGGTGGTTGTTGTCCCTGTAATAGGAATCATGCTGTAATGTTACTACATCCAGCGGATTAATTTCTTCAATTATGGAATTAATGATCGTAGTTTTTCCGGAACCGCTTCCTCCTGCTACACCAATTACGAGTGGCTTATTCTTTTCCATTATTTTATTATAAGACTTTACAACTTTATTATATAATTTTCAAGTTTATTGAGAGTTAGTTCTCTGCTTAAATTACAGGTAACCTGGCAGAGTAACATTTCCTGCATACAGAGGTGTATTTGTCATTTCCTCCGAGCTCGATCTGCTCCCCTTCGTTTACAGGCTTTCCATCCTTGAACTTTATCAGCATGGTTGCTTTTTTTGTGCAATACCAGCAAACTGTTTTAACTTCCTCGATCTTGTCTGCCAACAGAAGCAGGGCTTCACTTCCCGGAAATAACTGGTTCCTGTAATCGTTCTTAAGCCCGTAAACAATTACCGGAATATTCAATTCGTCTACTACTTTTGTAAGTGTGATGACCTGGTCCCTGGTAAGGAATTGACCTTCATCGATCAGGATGCAGAAAGGGCTCTCTTTTTCCGCAATCCCGTAAAGATCTGTTTTGGAATTGATCATGATGGCATCCCGCTGGAATCCCATTCTTGAAGTTATTTTCCCTTCGCCATACCTGTCATCGATCGACGGCGTAAAGAGGAGAACTTTCTTGTTCTGTTCCTCATAATTATGAGCAATTTTCAATACTTCAGTTGACTTTCCGGCGTTCATCGTTGAATGTCTATAGTATAATTGAGCCAATTTTGCCTCCTCAGTTTTTATTGTATTTTACTAATTTTATCCTTTCATATGCAATATTTTCAGAGATATTTTTAATTCCCCTGATATATTCCGAGAGGATATTTTCAAGATCTTTTTTGATGATTTCTGCTTCTGCTGTGAATTTTTTCAGTGAATAGGAATTGTTATATTCAAATTCGATTAATGAGACTTTGTATGATCTTTCCTCATTGAATGATTTGTCCCCGGAAAGGTGTAGATCAATTTTATGAACCCGGTTCCCTTGATCATAAAATATGGTGTAGGATCCGCCTGAGATCTGCAGATCGATATTGTTCTTCTGCTGCGCCCTTTTAAATATGAAATCCTTCAATTGTTTTCCGGTCAGTTTTACATTTACAACTTTGCTGCGCTTTATAAAACTGTAAAGGTCGGGGAGTGCTTCTCGGTATATTTTTTTCCCTTTTCCGATGGTTATATTGTTTCTTAATAATCTGGTGGGGAATAGCGCAAGGTCAGAACCTGTGTGGGCCCTCATTGCATCAGCAACCATGTTTCCGGAAGGAGAATTCTTGTAGAATTTTTTCTTTGCCGTATAAATGTCAGTTTTAGTAATCCCCAGAGTTTTAACTATGCCTGTATATACGATTTTCTCCTCAGATCTTACAACATTCGAATAGTTCAGTTGTTTGTTCAGATTGGTGAAGAATCTAATCATAATGTCTACTGTTTTCGCATTTGTAGACCGGCCCGGGTCTTTGTGGTTGAATTCATATGAACTAACGATATAGTTGTTCATTCCGACTCTGTAGGATCTATCCGCCGGAATCCTGTAACCTTCCAGGTCGAACAATTCAACTTTAACAACCTTCTTGTTAAGGTCTCTTGTGACTCTGTATGTCAGCCCGGATGGAATAACATCGATACCTCTATGTCCCTCGAAATCATTCTTAATAAGCTCCTTGATCTCTGCTGTACTCATCCTCATCTCGACTATATAATTCCCGAAAGGATGCATTGTATAGATATCTTTAGCCTTAACTTTCCCTGACAATCGGTTTATCCTTATCCCGCCCTTATTATAAAATATCATATCCAGCCCGAGATCCTCCCGGATGGCATCTGTGACCATAAGGCCCAGGTCATGTCTGCCTCTGATAGTAGTATTTATATCGGCAAGAACCTTGTTGAGAGAACTGCTGTTGTTAAAATCAGCAATAAGTTTATCCACCTCTTTGTTGCTGGTTTTAATATCATCAAGATCAATGACCAAGCCCTTTTTCTCCAGAATTTTTCCATCTTTTACGACAATGTCAATTCTTCCGAGATAGTCGGCATGAGCACCAGCCTGTGCTATGAGCACTCCATTCTCAAGTGAAGGGTTCCTGATCAATGAATGGGAGTGCCCCCCGATTATCAGATCAAGTTCGCCCATATTTCCGGCAAGTTTTTTATCACCTTCAATTCCAAGATGGCTGAGTGCGATGAATACATTATTGTCTTTTTTTAAATGTTTGAAACTAAGTGCTGAATCAGTTCCATTAACAAATTTAAGTCCTTTAACATTGTCCGGCAGAGTACTGGGGATGCCTGAATGCGACTCTGTCTGGATCAGGCCGAGTAGAACAATTTCTACTCCATCCTCAGTTTTTAATATTGCATAAGGGACCGGTTGGGGGAAGTCCGGGTCATTGCTTTTTACATTACTGCATAACATCGGAAAATTTGCTCTCTCAATGAAACTTTTTAATATTTTTTTCCCGTAATCAAAATCGTGATTTCCGATCGCACCTGCATCAAACTTCATTTTGTTCATCAGGATCAGCAGAGGTTCGCCTTTCGGATCATATTGATCGACAACCGGATTTCCGCTGAAGTTGTCTCCCGCCTGGACAAGAAATACATTGGGGTTTTCTGCTCTCTCTGATTCCACAATATATGCGATTTTCCCCATGTTATTTATATTTCCGTGAATATCATTCAGGTGAAATATTGTTATCTTAGTTTCTTTGCTGTCAGCCCAGTTCAACAGGCTCCCGAGGATCAGAATGGATAAAGCAATCAGGATTATAGTAAAAATGTGTTTTGACTTTTTCATATTTTTCTCCGGTGGGGAGTTTTTCTCAATCCTGAAAATTTCATCCCCGGTCAATGCTCCGCTCAGATAGTATTTATTCCCGTCCAGATCTTTAATATCGGTATTTCCCTGCTCTATATCTTTATAGACTTTTCTGGAAAATTTCCTGACGGCATCTCCAATAGTTGCCCCCTCGAATATCTCAAGGGGGCATCCATTTATAATCAGTTTAAGTGACACTTACTAAAAACCTTATCTGTTATTTAGCCAGCTTATCCAGTTTTGAAGGGATCGAAAGGATAGCTCTTACAATATCGATAGCAAGGAAAATAAAAACAAAAACTATATAGGCAATAAGAGGAAGCAGCGCAACTATTGCTATTGTCTGAAAATCTCCACTTACTCTCTGCCAAGCAATTGACATTCCAAACCCCTCTTTGAACAATCCGAAAGAGTTGATGAACATCAGAATTGTTGTAATAACAATCCCGATACCGAAAATGATCGGAATGAGTTTCATGAATGATTTAAGGAAGAATGTGACTATCCCTATCGCTTCCTGTCCCGCTGAAGTTTCGGGAACTACATCTAATGTTATTGTTTTAGGGTTAAGTGCAAGGAGTGCGAATAACTCAAGTACTACAAACGTTGCCAGTCCGTTCAAAAATGGTGAAAAAGCCCCAAGTTTGATAGCCAGATATGAGTTGAACAAAAGAGCCAGAACGCCGCCCAGCATGAATAAAAGACCCATACTGTCCAGAAATGCGGAAGAAGATAATCCTGTTTTATTGTTCTCTATCAACTTATCTCCTGCATTGGCAAACCTTACAGCCACATACTGCAGGATAAAGAATCCTAACGCATATGCGAGGCCTGTAATAAACGCTTCGAATGATTCCATTCTGATCGCTGCGATGAGTCCTATCAGCAAAGCGAGTCCGGAAGCAAAATAAAAACCGCAATTACCAAAGATAAGAAGCCATTTTTTCAAAAATTCGAATAGCTTCTCGCTAAGCACACTTCTCATCACATCGATAAATTTTGCTATAAGGTTAAAAACCCAATTGCAGCTCTTTTTGTCAGCTGCTTTTTTCTTAACTGCCATTAAATCCTCCTTTTGTTAGTAGATCTCGAACAATTAATTTTATGTTCGGTAAAAAATATTGTCAAGCAAGATGAATGGCTGTCTGTTAAAAATACTTTACTTCTCTTGCCATTGCCCTAACTAAGCCAAAAGTAACAAACTCAAAAACGAAGGCACCGTCCCCATTGTTAAAGGTCTTGAGGCTATTGCTTATTATGCAGTTATTGTGAATTCTGAAAAAAAACATTAGAAAGTTTCTTTGTTAAAGAAAATTAATAAAAGAGGTTCAGGTAATGTAGAGATATGTGAACAGATCCCATCAACTGAGATTTAGGGAATTACCGAAGAAAATTTCTAATAAAGTAACGCTATATTCCTCAATTGTTTATGCAATATAAATGCTTATTAAAAAAAAATATTTACAAATAATTGCTTTAAATAATTTATATTTAACTTTATAATGAATATGATATTTAGAAAAAAGGGAGGAAATATGAAGAAAAAATTAATGATTTTGCTGATTGCAGCGTTATTCGTTGCAATGGTGTTCAGCACTGGTTGTAAAAAGAAGTTTGACATCACGGGAGTATGGACTGTCAACACTTCAATACTTGGGATGACTATCCAAACCCAAGTAACCTTTAGTGGATCCAGAGACTCAGGAGTATTTATAGATGATACCGACCTGACTGGTTCTTACACCGTTAATGGTGATAATGTCAGTTGGGAATATAGTTTGGGTGCTGTATACACTGGTGTAGTTGATAATGACAATTCAATGCACGGAACTAAGGATGGTTATATAACTGGTACCTGGACAGCTGTAAGGTAATCATATTGTAAAATAAGGGAAGGACTCGATCCTTCCCTTATTTATCAGTTAGAATTCTTCTTTTTGTAGAAGTGTATTATAAAGTCTTAGTTTCGTATTTGAGATTCTTAATATAAATTCATCAGAAGAATTATATAGCATTCACCCTTGCGTTTCACATTCATGAACAGGCTTCAATCAGAGAAGGTATTACCTCTGCACGCCTGAAATACTGGTCATTTCAATAAGCTCAGTGGCTGAATTGTTGAAATTTACCCTAACTCCTGATCCATTCCTCCTGCTTTTATAATTGATTCTATAGAATTATTTTCTATCTTTTGATATACTCTTTTCATGCTTACCGGCAGGAAAATATCTACTGATTTTGTCAGCAATTTAAAATTCACGGAATTCACCGTATTCATCCTTAATTTTTTAAAGAACATTCTTCATATATCGGATGATGATATGTTCAAGATTGAGATCTCCCTGAGAGAAGTAATTAATAATGCTATTATTCACGGGAATAAATCCGATCCGAATAAAAGGGTCTTCCTGGATTTTGAGTGGAAGGATCGGATATTAAAATTAACTGTAACCGACCAGAATACTGATAAGATCGATTTTAATGGAATGTTTGAAAGAATTAAGTCCAAAGATGTCCTTTCGCTCAATGGGAGGGGTATTCTGATCATGAACAATTATATGGATAAGGTTGAATTTTCAAATATTGAATCAGGAACAAGGGTAGTCCTTGAAAAAGCTGTATGAGCCTCACTTTCTCTATTGACACCAGTTCCCCCAATTGTTCTATTGCACTCCTTGAGGAAAAAAAAATTCTTACAGAATACAATTTTATTTCCTCGGGAGAGTTGTCTGAAACACTTGTCTCCTACATTGATTCCATTTTCTCATCTTCAAAGATCGGAGCTGAAGATATCGGACTGATAGGCGCTTCCACCGGCCCCGGGCTATTCACCGGTATCAGAGTGGGACTTGCGACTTTAAAAGGTGTCTTTTTCAACAATCCTGTTCCTGTTGTTCCTGTCAGCTCTCTGGAAGCAGTAGCTGCAAAATTATTTTATACAGGAAAGACTGTTTTCCCCATCCTTGATGCTCGTAGAGGAGAAGTTTATTATGCTTCTTACCGTACAGAGGACAACAATCTGAAAACAATTATCCCACCTGCTCTCATAAAAGCAGAGGAGTTAAAAGAAGTAATAAAAGAGGAAAAAAACATATGTTTTACCGGAGCAGGAGTTTCCGTTTATCATGATCTCCTTAAGGAAGATTTCCCGGAAAGTATTATAGTGGAAAGATCTCCATTTATAGCGAGTGAGATCGGACATATTGCATTATCAGAATTTGAAGCTGGTAATTTCATGAAAGGGACAGATTCCCTGGAACCGTCATATGTAAGGATCCCGGATGCAGAAAAAAATTTCAGCCCCCGGAAAGATTGAGCCGGCAACGCCGGATGATCTTGATCACATCCTGAGCATTGAAAAAGAAAGTTCCCCGAACCCATGGAAAAGGTCATATTTTGAAGATGAGCTTACGGGGAGGTTATCCACTATACTTGTTTTCAAGGGCTTGGAGGAAGAAAGGATAAAAGGATTTATTATATTCCGGAAAATTGATGATATTGTCGAAATTAATAATATTGCTGTTTGTATCCGGGAACGGAGAAAGGGAATAGCCGAGAGTTTGTTGTCTTTTTTGAAAACCTTTGCGGCAAGAGAAAGTGTTACTGAAATTTTTCTGGAAGTAAGATCACAAAATTCAGGTGCGGTAAAACTATATGAAAAATTCGGTTTCAAATTTTCCGGGATAAGAAAGGGTTACTATAACAATCCGAAGGATGATGCCTGGATGTTCAGACTTGATATTAATTAGTTGTTTCTGGAGTGATATTTGCTGACTTTATCAAAAGCTTTCTGTCCTTCCTGTTCCCACTCTTTAAGTGAAAGAGAGAAAAAAGCACTAATTACTTCCGGGTCGAACCTTGTTCCCGAGCATTGTTTCAATTCTTTTTCAGCTTCTTCGAAAGAGAGGGCATCTCTGTATGAACGGTGTGAGGTCATAGCGTCAAGAGCGTCTGCAACTGCAAATATTCTTGCTGCCCATGGGATCTCATCTTCTTTTAATTCACCCGGATAACCGGTTCCATCAAAGTTTTCATGATGATGAAGAACGATCTTTGATGCCTCTTCCAGAAATTTTATATTGCTGAGTATCTTATATCCTGCACCGGGATGGGTACGCATTATCTCCCATTCTTCTTCGTTAAGTTCGGAAGGTTTCCTTAAAATAGAGTCCGGAATTCCTATCTTGCCTATATCGTGAAGGAGTGACCCATACTCAAGAGTTTTAAGTTTGTCGGGATCTGATATTCCCATCAATTCAGCCAGCTTCATTGCATATTGCAAAACCCTGACCGAATGTCCCTGGGTTTCCTCGTCTCTCATATCGAGTGCAGTAGCAAGTGATTCTAATGTCATGAGGTATGTTGTGTCTAATTCATCTAATGCGTTTTTCAATTCTTCCGTCCTCTCAGCAACTTTTTTCTCAAGTTCACGTTGATATTCACGGTTCTCAAGTGTCAGCCTTCTTTTGTCAATTGCTTTATCGACAATGATTCCGACTTCAGCAAGTTTAAATGGTTTTGAAACATAATCGTATGCACCTTTGGACATAGCTGAAATAGCTGATTCAATGTCTTTTACAGCGGAGATCATTATCACAACAACATCTTCGTCAATTTGTTTGATATCTCCAAGAAGATCAAGGCCTGATCTTCCCGGCATCCTGATATCGGACATAACTATATCGATATCCGGATTATCCTTGAAAATTGCCAGTGCATCAAATGCATTCTCGGCAAGGAAAAACTGAAATCCCTTGTCCTCGAGAAAATCTCCTAAAAGTTCTCTTATATCACGTTCATCATCTGTTATGAGAACTTTATATTTTTCCTTTTCCATATACCCTTTTGTTTCAATTCACCCCTGACAATTTTTTTAATTCTTCAACTTTGTCGAGTTTTTCCCAGGGGAAAGAATCTCTTCCGAAATGGCCGTAAGCAGCCGTTTGCTTAAATATCGGTTCTTTTAACCCAAGCTCTTTTATGATATCAGCCGGTTTAAGAGGGAACACTTCGTTGATAAGTTCAACGATTCTCTGTTCATCGATCTTTCCGGTTTCGAATGTGTTTACCATTATAGATACCGGGACTGCAACTCCTATTGCATAGGCCAGTTGAACTTCACATCTGTCAGCAAGTCCTGCAGCCACAATGTTCTTTGCAATGTATCTGGCAGCATATGCTCCAGATCGGTCAACTTTTGAAGCATCTTTTCCGGAGAACGCCCCCCCTCCGTGTCTTCCCATACCGCCATAAGTATCAACAATGATCTTCCTGCCTGTGACACCTGCATCAGCCTGAGGCCCGCCGATAACAAATTTGCCGGTAGGATTTACAAAAAACGTTGTATTTCCATCAACAAGATCACCAAGAACAGGTTTTATCACTTTTTCGATGATATCCTCTTTTATTTTTGTATGTTCAAGTCCGTCTTCATGCTGGTTGGAAATAACAACAGTTGTTATTTTTTTGGGTTTCCCATCATTATATTCTACGGTTACCTGCGATTTCCCGTCAGGCCCGAGATATGGGATAGTCCCGTTCTTCCTGACCTCGGCCAGTTTTTTTGTGAGTTTGTGAGCCATATCAATAGGGAGGGGCATGTAGTTCTCGGTCTCGTTTGTTGCATATCCGAACATCATACCCTGATCTCCGGCCCCCTGTTCCCTGTATTGGCCATCTTCTGAATTTACACCCTGGTAAATGTCGGATGATTGTTCTTCAAGATGAACAAATACTGCAGTTGTATCTGCATCCATACCGAAACTTGATTTTGTATATCCGATCTCTTTAAGAGTATCTCTTACTATTTTTGGTATTTTCACATAACAGTTGGTAGTTATTTCTCCGGCTACAACAACGGCTCCGGTCTTAATTAAACATTCTATGGCAACTTTTGATTCTTTATCTTGAATAAGACATTTATCCAGAATGGCGTCTGAGATCTGGTCGCAGATCTTGTCAGGATGTCCTTCAGTAACTGATTCAGATGTGAAAAGGTATCTTCCTTTAATCATTATTCCTCCGTGTATTATCAAACGATGTTAGCAGAATTAAAAATATGTGTCAATTTAAACACCAATATCAGCAGCTCTGATATTGATGCCTGCAGCGGTCAACAGGCTGTTAAAAAACAGGAAATTTTAACTTCCTGTGTATATCTTAAAAGCTTCTTCAACGCTTTTATCATGGATCGTAATAGCTGAAGTCGCATTTGCAATACGAACAGCATCCTCAAGGGATTTCTGATGAATATTTCTCCCTGTAGCGTTCCCCATTGCTCCTGATATATGGATCTGATCATGCAATTGTTGAAGGAAAAACTGCGGATCCGTACTTGACCCTCCGGCACAGATTACTTTTGTTTTCCCGGCGGCCTTGATAGATCTTTTAAAAACTTCGGCCGATTTCTCACCATCTTTTTTCGGGTAATTTACTTTTACAAAATCTGACCCCAGAGTAGCGGCTACTCCGGTAGCACCGGCTATCAGATCCGGGTCCTTCTCATCTTTTACAGACTGGCCTCTCGGATATATCCACAATACTGATACCAATCCGTGCTGATGGCAATGGCGTATGGCCTGAACTGCCTCTCTGATCATTAAATGTTCAAACTCGCTGCCGAGATATATTGTGTAGCCTACACCGAGAATATTCAGTCCTGATTTGTTTTTAAAATCAATCACCTGATCCATGTCAATATGCTGAAGTGATACCGGATCTTTATGAGAGGTCTTAACCAGATTTGTTTTTGAGTTCAACTTAACAAGGTAGGGAACTTCCGGATAATCACTGCCATACATTGATATTAATCCCAATTGAGTTGCAAAAACACCTATCTCAGCTTTATCAGCTATCCTGAAAAGGTGTTCGGGGTCATTATCATCCTCATGGATGTTTTCACCGTAAAAATCTGCATTCAGGTGTTCAACTTTCTGATCACCTGCAAAAAGCATTAATCTGCCGGATCCCAGTGTGATCTCATCGGCATTTGACAGATATTCATTTATACTCCCGTTAGGGACATCTGTCGGAATATGTATCTCATTATCCATTTTTCCTCCTGAACGGTTATTATCCTATATGAGTGCTTTTTTTTCAACAAAAAAAAAGGGAAAGGCGTGAACCTTTCCCCTTTTTATTTAATGTAGTGTTATTAGAAAATGAATGTAAGACTGATGGTGGGAACCAGCATACTCATCCCGTGTGTTCCTGGCATTGCTTTGCCGAGAGACATATCAGCTTCTCTGTCAGCTCCGCTTAAATATTCGAAGCCTGCATCGAGAATTAACTTTTCAGTGTGATAACCGAATCCTACGGTAAACACATTGTAAGAGATACTTGGAAGCAGGATGTTGAGTGTTGTATCCGGTGATGGAGCCGGATCGGAATAATAACCACCTCTTAATGAAAATGTGTCAGATAGTTTGTAGTCGAATCCTACTCTTATCTGAGTTGCATCTTCCCACATCAATTCGTAAGTAGCATTATCAATTAATTTTCCTACAAATGGTAATGTTGCGCTCCACATTGGATCCTCAGTTGTAGCTGGGATCTCACCAAGTTCTGACCACTGAGTATATTGAACATCAAAAGCTATTGTAAGCTTATCAGTAGGTTTAAATGCAACACCTGCACCAATCCACATCGGCCATGTGATCTCTCTTGTGGACTCGACGGAATCATTTAATCCCGGGATCGGTACTGCAGCGCTTAAACCTTCAAATGCAATATCGCCTTTAAGTTCAAGCTTCTGAGGTGTTTTAAAAGTGAATCCGAAGCTAAGCTTGTCTGAAGGTTTAAAAAGTGCACCGAAAGTTGCACCGAATCCAATTCCAGTAGCTTCTTCAGTGAACTGAAACCCATTTCCCTGTCTGTACATGTCGAGCATACCGTATGTGACATTCAGGGTAACTCCCAATGATAATTTGTCACTTACTTTGTAAGCTACAACAGGTGAAAAGGTTATTCCTCCAACCTGACTTTCCCATTTATAAGCTTTTGTATTTAACGGGAATCCTGTGTTGAAAGGTTTAAGATCCGCTCCATCCCAATAAGCGCCTGCACCTGATGTTGCATAAACTGTCAATCCGAATACCAGTTTATCAGACAGTGGTTTATAATATGTAAGAGCAGGAGCCGGGAACATCTTGCTCTCTGTCTCCATATCAATCCCTGCCGGAGCGTATTGATAAGTTCCGGTTGGAATTATAACGGATGAAAAAACAGATAAGTTTGCTTTATCCATCTGTGTTAATCCTGCAGGATTCCAGAATACTGCACTATAATCATCTGCGACTGCAATAAATGCACCACCCATACTTATAGCTTTCGTACCCATTCCATTTAGATTTAATCCATTTGAATATGCGCCGAACGAGATTCCTAACATAAGTACAATAATGCTGACAACTTTGAACATATTTCTCATATATCCTCCTATTTAGGCTAGATTATATTTTTTTTATATTAAAAAAACAATATAATTATAATCTTTAACAAATAGAACCAGAAAGGGATTGTTTAAATTGTCAGATAATAAGACTGGTACCGTCCATTTCAGTAGGCTTCTCTATGCCGATAATTTTCAGGATTGTGGGTGCTATATCACTTAGTTTGCCCCCTGATCTCAGTTCTGAATATTCTATTCCCATCAGGGTTAACGGGACGGAGTTCGTAGTATGTGAGGTCATTGGTGACCCGTCTTTGAGTTTTGTCTCTTCTGCATTTCCATGATCTGCAGTCAGGATCACAATACCGTTCTTCTCAAGGATTGCTTTAGAAACTTTTTCTGTACAGAGATCAACCGTTTCTACAGCTATTACTATTTTATCAAAAACTCCTGTATGCCCCACCATATCGCAATTTGCATAATTGACAATTATAAGGTCATATTTGTCCGACTTGATCTCATTGATCAGTTTTTCAGTTATTTCGAGTGCGGACATCTCAGGTTTTTTATCATATGTGGCAACTCGCGGGCTGTTTATCAGTATCCGCTCTTCTCCCGGGAACGGGTCATTTTTAAGTGCATTAAAAAAAAATGTTACATGGGCAAATTTTTCTGTTTCGGAAATTCGTAATTGTTTAAGTCCGTTCACTGATATAATTTCACCAAGAATATTTTTGTATGTCAGTTCGGGAAAAATCTCTTTAAAGTTTCCGTTATCGTAATAATGGGTCATTGTAATGAAATCCAGATTATGACGGATAGTATCGAATTCTGAAAATTCTTTCTCAACTATTGCTTTGGTTATCTGCCGGGTCCGGTCAAATCTGAAGTTAAAAAATATAAAAGTATCATTCTCGCTGATACCGCCATAATCTATCACACATGGATCTATAAATTCATCTGTTATGCCTTCATCATAGCTGCTCTTTACAGCCTCTTCCCAGCTTCCGGATTTCCGTCCTTCTCCTTTCATTACTGCCCGGTATCCTTTTTCTGTCCTCTCCCATCTTTTGTCCCTGTCCATCATGTAGTATCTTCCTGTTACAGAAACTATCTTTCCTGTCCCGATCCTGTTTATCCCTTCCTGAAGAAATTGCAGGTGGTTCAGAGCTGATTTCGGAGGAGTATCCCTGCCGTCCGTTATTGCATGAATGAGAACTTTTGACGCTCCTTCATCTTTCGCAATTTTCAGTATCTCAAGGCAGTGCCGGGTTACAGCATGAACACCCTCTTCCTGGATAAGGCCCATCAGGTGGATAGCACTACCTCTTTTAACAGCAGATTTTATAGAATTTCTGATCGTCTGATCCTTGAAAAACTCACCATTCTTAACAGCATTGTCTATCCTGGTGAGGCTTTGGTAAACAATTCTCCCGGAGCCGATATTCAGGTGCCCGACCTCACTATTCCCCTGATAACCATCCGGCAACCCTACATCAAGTCCCGATGTGTTGATCAATGTTGTCGGGAATTCCTTCTCTATTTTATCTGTGAAAGGTGTTTTTGCTTTAAAAATCGCATTCGAATCAGTTTCTGCACCTTTTCCCCATCCATCTCTTATTATCAAACAAATTGGCTTTTTCAATTTCATATATCCTTATATTCTAAACCTGAATTAATTATAACATCATTCCTCTGATTTAAAAGAGTACTAAGCTTAGGCTATCGCCATCATCTGCTTCGCTCCCGCTCCGGATGTTATCATCCGTCTCCGCTGCCCGGCCTCGGGGTTCACGATATTGGCGAGTCACCCCTCCAGGCCCGCGAGAGCAGATAGATGGCTACGCCTGATACTTTCCCTACAAGTAAAATATCATTCTTTTTGTGAGGGAACGAAACAGAGTGGATGGGAACCGGTTTTACCGAAGTGGCGATGTTCCGAAGGAAAAAAGCTTCTGTCTGAGTATGCTTCTTTAGAAGCATGCGAGTTGGCTTTTTAATGCCGCTGAATAATTCCCGGTCAGATGCGTCGTGGTAAACGAACAAATGAATGATATTTGAAAATTCTCAATGTCAAAAGAAAGCCTGAAAAAGTGCCTGTCCCCTTTTAATAAGATTGGTGTTTTGTTATATTATTTAGGGAGAATAAAATTGGCAGAATATAAAAAGATCGTTGTCGGAGAGCTTGAAGTTAATTGTTATCTTGTATATTCAAAAGAATCAAAAAAGTGTTTTATCCTTGATCCGGGTGACGAAAGTGAAAAGATCATAAAGATCATCCGTGATATACAATTGATCCCTGAAGCTGTAATCCTTACACATGCCCACATGGATCATTGCGGAGGTGTCTCACTCATCCTTTCAGAATTTGATGTCCCTCTAATGATGCATGAGAAAGAACTCCCTGTACTCCGGTCTGATATAAACAAAGAGTTCTCAGCTGCTTTGGGACTTTCAATACCGGATGTTCCGGATCGATATATCACTGAAGGTGATGAGATAGGGGCTGATGATCTGAAAATCAGAGTGATCCTTACACCGGGCCATACTCCTGGTTCGATCTGCCTGATGGCCGGCAATCATCTGTTCACCGGTGATACTCTTTTTGCAGGATCAATTGGCAGGACAGATCTTCCGGGAGGAGATTTTAGTGTAATTCAAAATTCTCTTGAAATTTTAAAGCGATTTCCGCCTGAAACATTTATCCTCCCGGGACATGGAGATACTACAACTTTGAAACAGGAATTGGAATACAATCCATTTTTATAGGTTATTGAATATAAATGTTCAATAAAAATGAATATCGTGCTGAACTGAACAGGTACAGGGTTTTCCTCGATATTGAAAAGGGGCTTTCCGGGAATACTCTCAGCTCATATACCGGAGAACTGGAAAAGTTTGAAAAGTTTCTCGAAAAAGAAGGGATTGACTATCTGAATGTTACCGAAGAGGATATTATGGAATTTGTAAAGGTTGAATCGAGGAAGGGACAATCTGCTTCAACTCAGTCACACATGATCTCTGTTCTTAGGAGTTTTTACAAATATCTGGTAATTGATGAAAAGGTCGAAGCAAATCCTGCTTCTTCTATTTCATTTCCCAAAAAATGGAAAAGTATCCCGAAATACCTTTCGAAAAGTGAAGTTGTCGATCTTATCAATGCTCCGGATATGGGGAAAAATACAGGAATAAGGGACAGAGCAATCCTTGAGTTAATGTATGCTTCCGGTCTCAGAATATCTGAAACCATAGGACTGAAATTTGAAAATATTTTTCTTGAGGATAACTTTCTAAGGGTGATGGGGAAGGGGAACAAGGAGAGGATAGTTCCATTCAACAATAAAGCAAAAGAGGAGCTTGTCTTTTATCTCAATCAGGCTCGATCGAAATTATTAAAGGAAAAAACTTCAGATATTCTTTTCATAAACAAGAATGGAGGGTCGTTAAGCCGGCAGGGGCTTTGGAAAGTTGTAAGAGGATATGGGGTGAAAGTCGGGATCTCAAAAACATTGACCCCGCATATGCTTCGTCATTCCTTTGCCACCCATCTCCTTGAACAGGGTGCAGATCTCAGATCCATCCAGATGATGCTGGGGCATTCAAACATTTCCACTACAGAGATTTATACCTTTGTTGCTAAAGACAGGGTTAAAAAGATTTATGACAAACTTCATCCCAGAAGCGATGAAGAAAATTGATCTATTTTATATTTTCCGGCTTATCAAGAAAGCTGACAAGTTTCTTTGATTTTTTCTTAAGTTTTCTAAGTGCTTTCGCTTCGATCTGCCTGATTCTTTCCCTGGTTACCTGAAATTCCTGGCCAACTTCTTCAAGAGTATGTTCATTGCCGTCAATTAATCCGAATCTCATTTCTATTACACGTGCCTCCCGTTCTGTCAGGGTGGAGAGTACATAATTCAATTGTTCTCTGAGATTCATCTGGTTTATCATTTCAGGAGGTGAAGCTGTTTGATCATCCTCAAGAAAATCTCTTAGATGAGACTCATCATCCCCGACAGGTGTTTCAAGTGATATCGGTTCCTGGGCGATCTTCATGATCTTGCGGATCTTATCGGAGGTGAATCCTGTTTCAGATCCGATCTCTTCTTCAGTTGGTTCTCTGCCCAGCTCCTGAACAAGTCGTCTCTGTGTTCTGTTTATTTTATAGATAGTCTCTATCATATGAACCGGAATTCTGATCGTTCTTGCCTGATCGGCAATTGCCCTTGTTATTGCCTGCCTTATCCACCATGTTGCATAAGTTGAGAATTTATAGCCCCTCTGGTATTCAAATTTTTCCACAGCTTTCATAAGCCCTATATTGCCTTCCTGTATAAGATCTGAGAATTGGAGTCCCCGGTTAATATACTTTTTTGCAATTGACACAACAAGCCGGAGGTTGGATTCCACAAGATCATTTTTCGAGAACTCGATAAGCCTCTGACCATTCTCAATATCTTTACAGGTTTTGAATAGATCTTCAGGGTTGATATCATATTTTTTATTAAGCCCTTCAAGTCTGTTCTGGTAGTTGGAGATCTCTTCTTTCAGGTTCTTTAATTCTTTTCCTCTTTTGCCTATTGATTCCTGTTCCAGTTTGGTAATTCTTCCCTGGATATGCATATAGTTCTCTTTCAGTTGTTTTATCCGGTACATGAACGATTTCTTGTGTTCCTGTCTCAGGGACATGCTCTGTATCAATTGGGTGATCTCGACCATTTTCCTGGCAATGGCAAAGTTGGATAATTTACTGCCCTTATCAACTTTAAGTTCTCTCTTAAGTTGATTTAATATTTCAAACTGCTTCAGAAAATGGTTTCTTACCCTTTGTTTCTTTGATTCATCCAGGATGTCTTCGTTCACATCAATTACATCATCTATGTCTTTAACACCTTCAAGAATATCAACACCAAGATCGATCACGGAATTGAGGACTATATTTGTTTTTGAAAGGGCCTTAACTACTTTTTTTTCTCCCCTTTCGATCTTTTTTGCTATTACAACTTCTTCACTTCTTGACAGCAGGTTAACTCCTCCCATTTCTCTGAGGTATTGCCTTACAGGGTCACCGACTATATCACTTTTCTCCTGACCCGGAGATGTGGTTTTCGGTTTAGGGATATTGACCAGCTTGATCTCGTTTTCTTTTAAAAAAAGTTTAAGAAACTTCAGATTGGTCTTGATCACTTCTTCACTGTCGAAAAGGCTGGAGATGTAAGTATTCTCAACTATTCCGAAATGTTTTTTTGAACGCCTAACAATTGACTTTAACTCTTTCTTATATTCTGTCAGATAGTTGTTATACTGTTTTAATCTTTCAGAATTCATGACAGATTTTTTTCTGGCTATTTTTATACTCAGTGTGCTCAGCCTGGAGGTGATCTCTTTTTTCTGTTTCATCAGATTGTTCTCTTCAAGAAATCTGGTGAAATCCTCCCGTTCTATTTTATTGCCATTCTTTTTGGATAATTCTATCAGTTCATCGTACATTTTTGAGGAAATTGTTGTATCCGTTTTTTTAGTATTTTCTTTCTTTTTAGCGGGTTTTTTCACTGTTTCGGTTTTACTGTTTGGCAATATCTCCTCCTAATGAGACTTTATATTTTTGCTGATTAAACTTATTTTTTATATTTATAAGTTTTCTGATCTCTTCGATATTTCCTTCCCTCTCTGCTCTTTTGATCTTTTTTCCTATCTCTGAGATCTCTACTTCATTCAGTATTCTGAAAAAGCTTACCATAGATGATTCTATATTTTGTTCCAATACACTGTTATCTCCTGATACCTCATCAATGCTGTCGAATACTATTCTCAATGTGATATTCTCCGGCGGACTCAACTCTTCCTGTAGCAGATCATAGTTCAGGATGCTATGTGATGCATAATTTGAGAATATTTTTTTTAACAGATTCCCGATATTCAGAACAGAATACAAACGTGAAGTAAATAGCGGTTCTATCATATTTATAAATGAGGGTTCTTTCAGGACGGACTGCAGCAGGATCTTTTCGGATGTGAACAATTCAACCGGTTCCTGTGATTTTGTACCTCTTGAATGAGTGGTTTTTGAAAGATCAAATTCTTTCTCTCCAACATTGAAAAAATCGGCGGCAATAGTAATATATCCCTCTTTAACGATCGGATCATCGAATTTATTAATGTATTGGGCAACTTCCCTTACTGCATCTCTCTTTTTTTCCGGAATCTTATCTGCATTATACTTTTTTGTTAAAGTGTTGATAATGAACCTTAAACCATCTTCAGAAGATCCGGCAGTTTTTTCGAATTCTCCTGATCCGTATTTCCGGATAAAATCATCCGGATCTTTCTCACCTTTTAAATTAAAGACACGAGGATTCAGGTTTTGCTCAAACATCCGTTCAATTCCTCTTATTGTTGCATCTATACCTGCAGCATCTGAGTCATAGCCTATGATTATTTCATCTGAGACCCTTCTCAGAAGATGTATTTGTGCGGATGTCAATGCAGTCCCGAGCGAAGCTGAAACATTTTTGATACCATGCTGATACAGGGATATAACATCAAAATATCCTTCAACAAGTATTGAGGATTTTTTCTCTCTCATGAATTGTTTTGTTATATTAAAACCATAAAGGTTTTTTCCCTTGATGAACAAGGGCGTTTCAGGTGAGTTAAGATACTTTATTTTGTCATCAGATATGGTCCTTCCCCCGAACCCTATGACTTTCCCAGATTCCGAAAAGATCGGGAAGATTATCCGTCCTCTGAAACGGTCGTAGACCTCACCCTTACTATTTTTGATCAGGAGTCCCAATTCTATGCACATATCCAGATCAATTGATTTACTTTTCATGAAATTCAATAATCCATCCCATCTGTTAAGAGCATATCCAAGTGAGAAGTCTTTTATTGTTTTTTGGGAGATGTCACGGTCTGTCAGATATTCCGCAGCTTTAGTCCCTTCTCCGGAACCGTAGAGGTTGCCTGAAAAATATTTGAGGGCGGTATCATTTATTACCGCATATTTTTTTTCCCTGGAATAGTTGAATCCTTTCTTCTTCTCAACCGGGATGTTGAACTTTTCAATAATCAGGTTCATAGCTTCCACAAATCCAATATTCTCCATGTTTTGAACAAAAGTGAATACATCCCCGAACTTGTTACATCCGTAGCAGGCGAATGAATCCGACTCTGGCTTAATAAAAAACGAGGGTGTTTTCTCTGTATGAAAAGGACAAAGTGCTTTATAGTTTTTTCCTGCCGGTTTCAGATCGAGTCCATAACTCTGAACTACATCTGTAATAGAAACACTTCTTTTAATTTGATCCTTTATTTCCATTGAGAACGAGATGGCACCTTATAAATTATATAGTTCTGAAAATACTAACATTTCAACATTCAAAAGTAAACCCCTGAAGTAATGATTTTTTGAGAATTGAGGCAGTTTTACGGTTGTTTTGTTAAAAGGGGATAAGTGATTTCTGAATGAAGGAGGATTATATTCACAAGAAGAATATTTTAATGTTGATTTTAAGATATGTTCGGGTATAATTTTTTATCAAATGGAACCTATGAAAATTTCCGGACTAAAGGTGAAGGTCAGCAGGAGGATCTTTCTATCTCAGGAGAATGGATTCGGAGTTTTTAAGGTCCTCTCGCTGCCGAAAAGGGACAGCGAGATCATTGTTGGAAATCTGTTTGATGTCAGAGAAGGGGATACCCTTGAAATAGAAGGGCAGTATATTTATCATCCCAGATTCGGGAATCAGATAAAAGTTGATACTTTCAGAACAATACTTCCTCAGGATTTGGATGGGATAAAGAAATTTCTTTCTTCAGGAAGAGTGAAAGGGGTTGGGAAGAAAAGTGCTGAGAAAATTGTTGACAAGTTCGGTATGGATACTTTTGAGATCATCGAAAAATTTCCTGAAAGGTTGAATGAGATAAGGGGATTAAGAAAGTCGATCATAAAAAAACTTTCAGACTCTTTGAAAGAAAATAAAGTATTGAGAGAGCTGATCGTAAAGCTTTCCCCTTTTGGTATCGGTGATGAAACAGTTTTTAAGATTTATAAAGAGTTCGGAAATGAAACACTTGAAATTCTCGGCGTAAACCCTTACAGGGTGATTGACCGGATAAGTGGTGTCGGATTTAAGAGGGCGGATATGGTTGCCCGGGGATTCGGGATACTGCCGGACGATCCATTCAGGATTATGGCAGGATTGAAGTTCATTTTATCCGGAAATGAGGACAGGAGAGGTGACCTCTTTATGCTGAGAGAGGATTTGTGTGTTACGGGTGGGAACCTGCTGGGAGTAAACAGAGAGAAAGTTGAAGATGGAATATCTGATCTTATTGAGAGGAATGAAGTTGCTACCGAGGATATTCCGGAGAATATTATATTACTTTACAATAATTTCCTTATTGAGAAAGCGATCTCAAGATATCTTCTTAAATTAAACAAAAACAGAGAAATTGCAGACAAAAAAAATATCGATACAACTCCTGTAGTTGACCAGCTTGATGTCGAATTAACAGATGAACAGAGGAATGCGGTGGAAAGTGCCGTAAACAATAAAATCACCATAATAACCGGAGGGCCGGGGACAGGGAAAACAACAATAATCAGAGCGATTATTGAAGCTTTCGAAAGTGAAGGTAATTTTGTTCAGATTGCAGCACCGACAGGAAGGGCTGCCAAGAGGATAGAAGAGGCGACTTCCTGTCAAACTTCAACAATCCACAGAATGCTGAAAATAAGTCCCGAAACGAGGCAGTTTGTTCATGATGAATCAAATCCTCTTAAGGCAGATGCAATTATTATAGATGAATTTTCAATGGTAGATACAAATATTTTTTTCGCACTTCTTAAGGCAATTCCCATATCAGCTAAATTGATAATAATAGGGGATAAGGACCAATTACCTTCTGTAGGCCCGGGAAATGTTTTAAGGGACCTGATAACTTCCGGTTATTTTAAGACAATTTATCTGAACAGGAATTTCAGGCAGAGTGAGAATAGTCTTATTATTGATAATGCCTACAGGATCAATAATGGTGAAGAACCAATATTCAAGCCTTATAGTGATGAACTCGATTTTGTATTCATTAATTACCAGGACCCCTCCGCTATTCCTGGAAAAGTATTAAAGATCATTGAGTACCATCAGTCAAATTTTGAATTCAATTCAATGTCATATCAGATATTATCACCAATTTACAGAGGTGACTCGGGTATCGATAATCTTAACCGGCTTATTCAGGAAAAATTCAATAAAGCAGGATTTGTCTTCGAAAGTGAAAAGCTCAGATTGAAAGAGGGAGACAAGGTAATGCAGCTTAAGAATAATTATGAGAAAGAAGTTTTTAACGGTGAGCATGGGGTGGTGGACAAGTATGACACAAAAACCGGTCACCTGACAATCAATTATGATAATACATTAGTTGAATACTCGAGAGATGAATTTGATGAGATAACACTTTCTTATGTGATATCAATACACAAGTCGCAGGGATCGGAATATGATTTTCTCATTCTTATTCTTTCCCCGGCACATTCAATGATGCTGAACAAAGAATTACTATACACTGCTGTTACCCGGGCAAAAAAGAAAATATTTTTAATATCTGATATAGAAACGATCAGAACTGCTGTCAGCAGGTCGACTCCAGGAGAAAGAAAAACACTACTCCGAAGAAGGCTTGATGAAAATTTTGGCAAAACCTGATCTGTTTGCCCGTTGCCTTTGTTTGTACTATAATGCCGGAAATGGGAAACCCGAATGCTTTTAAGAATGTCAGTATTATACTTGTTGAACCTAAGAATCCCGGAAATATCGGCTCTGCTGTAAGGGCCATGAAGAATATGGGGTTCAGTGACCTCAGGCTTGTGAATCCGGTGGACTTCAGGGATGTTGTAGAACAGAGGAAAATGGGGTACCGTTCTCAGGAGATCGTTGCTGACTCCAGGGAGTATCCATCTTTAAAAGAGGCTGTCAGAGATCTTTCTATTGTTTTCCTGACAACTACAAGAAAGGGGAAGTGGAAAAAGGATTTTCTCTCTCTTGATGATTCTGCAGAATTAATATCCCGCCAATCTGTCAAAGAGAAAATTGGTGTGGTCTTCGGAAGAGAAGATTCCGGAGTTACGATCGATGAGAGCCAGTATGCCAATTATTGCATCAATATACCCGCTGCCGTTAGTTATCCTTCGCTTAATCTCGCGCAGGCTGTAATGGTTGTAGTGCATGGTATTCATTCGTATATGATCAGAGGAGAGATCAGTCCTCCATTCCCGAAGAGGGCCGGGAAAAAATCATTCGAAAGACTTAATGAAAATATGAATGATCTTATGAAGAGCATTCACTTTGTGGAAGAAGAAAAAGGGCTGTTCCACCGTTCTCTGAAAAGAGCATTGAACAGGACCAGATGGACAAATGCCGATATCGCTGTCTTTGACAGAGTATGCAAACAGATGAGATGGTACATGGAGAACAGTCCGGAGCTAAAGGGAAAAAGTGGAGGCTCCGGAGAATCCTGATATAAGCGTTGTGCCGGAGAAGTCTCCTTCGGCTATCTATATTCATATCCCTTTCTGCAGGAGAGAATGCTACTATTGCAACTTTTCAAAATACAAATATCAACAGAATTCGGCAGAAAAATATACAGATCTTCTTTGCACCGAGCTGAAACTGAGAAGAGATCAGGATTCGTTTATAAAAACTGTATATTTCGGAGGAGGGTCTCCTGCAATACTCCCTGATGCTTTTCTGACAAAAATAATTGAGGCACTTAATGAAAATTTTAACATTGGGAAACTTTCAGAAATGACCGTTGAGGTTAATCCGGAAGAGTGCAGCAGGGAAAAACTCAGCTTTCTGAAAAGTGCAGGTTTTAACAGGATAAGTATCGGAGTTCAGTCTATATCCGATGATGATCTTAAATATCTGGCGAGGAATCATAATGGGGCACAGTCTCTGGAAGCGTTAGAAACGGCCTTTAAAACCGGTTTTGATTCAGTGAGTGCTGACCTGATCATCGGACTTCCGGATCAAAAGAAAAAAACGCTGGAAAATAATGTTAAAATTATATCATCCGCAGGTGTGAATCATCTTTCTGCTTATATTCTTGAAGGAGTAAAAGAATATGGTGGAAGGAAATCTCCTGAAGAAGATCATCAGAGTAACCTTTATAATATATTCAGAGAGGAAATTTCAGGTACGGAATTTGAACAATATGAGGTTTCGAACTTTTGCCGGGAAGAAGCTTACTCGGAACATAATATGAACTATTGGGAGGGGGGGAGCTATATAGGAGCAGGGTTGTCTGCCTCCGGCTATGAGAACAGGATTGATTATACAAATTATTCAGATATGGACAACTATTCCCAATCAATTGAAGATATGAAGCTCCCGATAGCTGAAAGAATTGAGAATGATCCTGTTAAAAGGTCGCTGATAACCGGGTTAAGGCTTTCAAAGGGAATAGAAAAAGAAAAATTTACCATTTATGAGTCCGGGATCCGTGAACTGATCGAAGAAGGATTTCTTGAGGAGACAGAAAGATACTATAGAGTAGTCCCCTCAAGAATGGTAGTCTTAAATGAGATACTTACTTACCTTATATGAATTATCTTATTTTGAATCCTTTCCTTTCCGTCCTGAGATTTGGTTTTTCCCAGGTTCCCTTACCAAACTGATCTCTCAGTATCAGGATCTTTCCTTTAACTTCAATCTCCATTGACTTTATTTCTATGGAATTGTCCGACTTGAATCCTTTTATCCTTATTTGATCATCTTTCTGAAGTATCACTCCTTTTAGCCTCAGATAATGGCCTGGAGCTATCTGGATGGAGTGTTCCTGTCCTGTTGCCGGGTCTTTCAATTTTATTTTTGTAAATGCTTTCGGAGGAATGCCAGCTGATGTCATCTGTCCAGCGGGAATATCTGTCATTACAGCCTGGATCTTTCCTGAAATCTCCATTATCTTTGAAGCTGGAATGGGGACAGGAATTCTATTCTCATTGGAGAACATTAATCCTCCGGTAATCATCATCATAATAGAAATAAGTATAATTGTTTTTTTCATTTTTTCTCCTTAATTATAAATACAATTTACAGCTGCAATATCTCAAAATAAATTAATTTAAAGTGAAGTGAAGTCCGGCTATGTATGCGTACTCTTTCGCCCCGGAGAAGACCGACTCCCTGATTCTGTCGTTCTCAATTAATGCACTGATAAAAAAGTTAAATTCTTTTGAAAAATTATAGATGAATTTCGCAATACCTCTTCTTATTGGTGTGTCATGATAAGGATCATTTATCTCCTCAGGATGAAATTCACCATAGTTGAGGTTGAAAATAAACTTTTCATTTTTATAAAGTATATCAATATAACCGCCGATCCCTGTTATGGGTGTTTCTGTTTTATAAAACTGATCCCGATAGTAGAGGCTTCGTTCCCAGAAAATATCATCACTGTCGAATTCTTTTCTGAATCCGTATTCATCATAAATACCTTCTGCAGATATAACGAATTTACCCGATCTGAATGAAAGGTCAACTCCAATATGGTTCTTATATTGCTTCTGCCACTCGGATCCGATTCCATCCTGCATCTTGGCTGAGATGCCAAGAGTGAAATTATTCAATTCGATCCCAGCTCTTGCAACAGCTGCTTTGCTGGAGTTCGTATCTTTCTCAGGCCCGCCATTCACTATGGAGAGGGCAAGGCGGATTATACCTTTATGGTATTTGAGGGTAAGGCCTGTCTCCCACCAAAGTATCGATTCTGTCCTTATGAAAGGCTGGAATATCTCTCCGTTGGTAAGATGAAGAAGCTGATCATTTCCAAAAAGCGAATTTTTTTTCCCCAATGAAACCTCAAAGTTTTTTGATCTGAATCCGATGAATATCTGAGCGATCTGAAAGTTGTCTGTTTCAAAATTTTGTATATATTTTTCTCTGAATTCACCTATAAGAATATTGTTGTCAAATGATTGATTTAACCTGAATTCCCCTACTGCAAATATTTCTGAATTCCCGATGAATTTTGTTAAACTCCCGTTGAATATTGCTTCTGCACCGAATGTTGCTTCTGCTCCACTCCACTGGATCCTCTGATCATTGGAAAAATAAGATCTGGCATCAATTGAAAAATTATATTTTAACTTGTCATTTTCCACCTGCCCTGCAGAAGAGAGGATATGTGAAAATATTAATATAGATATAATTGCTAAGATTGTTTTTTTCAGGTCCATAATTCATTTTACTATAATCCTGGAGAATAAGAAAACAGTTGACTTTTTTATTGTCAAGTGTTACAAAAAAAATATACGTAACACGGAGGTTGTTATGAAGTTCATTAAAATTGCTTTGTTCTTATCTATAATTCAATTCTCCATTCCTGTTTTTTCACATTACCAGTGGATTATTACTGATTATAATAATACTGATGGAGAAAATAGAATTAAATTACATATCTGCTGCGGGCATAAATTTCCGGAAAGCGAATTATTATTAAAACGGGAGATGATAACCTGTGTCGATATTATAGATGCCGGAATAAAAAAACCTATACAAATTTCCGTGAATGGAAAAACCTGGGAAGGGAAAACAGAACTGAATGAGAATTCCGGAAATATTGTTGTGTACAGTCTAAAAAAAAAGATCTCAAAATCCCCGTATTTCTGGGGAAGAACAATGATTTTCCCGGACAGATACAGCGGGAAGGGATTTGAACCTGTTACAGGAGAAGGGCTTGAAATAATTCCTGAAGATCTGTTCAACAAAAAACAATCAGATCATCTTCGGATCAGAATTTTACTCGACGGTAAACCGGTGAGATCAAAACTTGTTGTAATACCCGATGGAAAAAAGTCTAGGTATTTGAATCCCGGGCCTGATAATTCAATGGTATTTAAATTGAAATACCAGGGACTCTATTTATTAAATACTTACTATAAAGGAAAAGGCGCTTCTCTCACATTCTCTATAAGGAATTAGCTGAGTTAATAATATTTTATTTTAGTAATATCCCTTTAATACCTACTATTACTGACGGGGAAGATGTTTTTAGTACCTGGAACATGATTTTACCCTTTTGTCTTCCCGGCACAGAAGTTTCAAAGCTCCTTATCTCACCTTTCTTCACATCTCTGAAAAGGAGTTGATCCACCATCTCATCGTTGACGAGCACCTGAAGAATAAGGTATTTGGAGTCATCTTTATATTCTATCGTTCCTTTAATAAGGAGCATCTCCTGGCCTGCATCCAATCCATTTTTCCCAAGGCTTATCTCTTCTCCCTTCAGGTTTGTAACCTTATTAAGTGTTATTTCTGCTTCAGCTATTACAATTTTCATCTCATTGATGCCGCTCTCACCGGTCACTTTGTTAAAAGAATCAAATGCCTGTACTCTCCAGTATGACCATCTGTTCCTTTTTAATTTATCCCATATTATTTTTCCCGGTGTGAAACTCTGGCTGCCCCTCACTTCATTCCACAACAATGTTGATTTGTTGTACAGAAGTTCAAAAAGTGAGTTTGAGAATGCGATCTGATAACTTGCAGCTCCGCCCATGGGTATTTTCCATGAGAATTCCGGTATCTCGTCTTCTTTTGCCACAAAACCATTGGGGGGAGACAGAATGTCCAGGCTTCTTTCATAAGGAAGAACATAATATCTGAGAGTAGGGAATACAACATTGGTCACCGGCCTTGTGAGGCGGAATGATACTGTGTGTAATCCGGGATCGATGGTAGGGATAGGGAGTGATTTGTTCATCCTGATCTCTTTGACCTCTCCCTGTCTTGATAATTCGCTTACCAGTCCGTATGGAACACCATCGACCAGCCATTGTCCAGTTATAATTCCGGTTCCGCGCATTTTTAATCTCAAAAGAGGATTACCCTGATTTGAATTCTTCGGTACAACTATATAATATTTTCCATTATCAAATTTGAGTTCAGCAACTTCCAGGAGCACTTCATCTGACAATCCGAATATTTTTACCATGATTTCGAACGATCTGGTGCTTTCACCCCCTTCATCTACGGCAGTGATCTTAAAATCCCCGGTTCGATCATAAATGTGGGATATAGTTTGCCCTCCCAGAACAATTGTACCGTCACCAAAGTTCCACAAAACGGTATCGCCGTTGAAATTGAAAGCTGTTACTGTAACTGGTTCTCCAAGACTTACTTCTGTTGCAGATATTTGAATGAATCTGTCATCCGGGGAAACAGTTACGATAGTAGAAATTGTTTCATGCTTTAAATCAAGTTCTCTTACAGAAACTATAAATGTTCCTGTTGACTGATATCTGTGTGTCTGAATATGTCCACCGTTTAATACCGTGCCGTCACCAAAGTTCCAGTAGACAGTTGGTCCTGTAAAATTAAGTGCCTGAATATAGACAAGCTGATCTTCTTTAGGATTGGAGGGGTATGCAGAGACCGCCCTTTTTGGCTGAATCGTGATCTTGTAGACAACAGTAAATGCATTTCCCGACCAGCTCCCATCGTGGCAAACCGGGGTTGATGATGCGACACCGTGGGTAAACCTTACTGTGTAATTTCCAGGCAAAACGTAAGAATGGTTTTGCCATCCATAATCCTGATCAGTGGGCTGGGTGTAACTTGTACCGTCACCGAAGTTCCAGGTAGAAGTTCCTCTGCTCCAGTCGTGGCAAGTTTTATTAAAACCTATTACATCACCAACAAAAAATGGTTCACTCTTGTTCACAACTATTCCGGTCGGTGGTGGCGTTTGCGAATGAATTGAAATTACAGCAAACAAAATAATCGATATTAAAAGGTAGCTTTTTTTCATTTTTTCAACTCCTAAAATGCGATATCAAATTTCAAGTAAACTGATGTGGAATCAGTTGTTAATCCACTATTTTCATCTTTTTTATAATTCCCTTTCAATGATAATGAAGGAGTGATCTTGTTCTTGAACAGTTTTGCCATAAAAAAGTTAAGGCCGACATCGGCTGAAAATGTTTTTGACTCCGAATAGGCACTTTCACTTGTATAATACGATGAAAAAATAGACAGGGTGAATATATCAGGGATGAATTTTATTTCAGAACTGAGTGTGGCATTGATCATTTTTGAAGTGGATTCATCTGAAAAATTCTCAGTTTCGGTATATGAAGCGGAAGGGTTAAGAGAGAGGAATTTTCCGATCATAAATGACATTGAGAGGTTTGCATTCAGGTTGGAAGTAAAATTTTCTGATTCAATCTTTCCAATGCCGATCGAAATGGAGTTGCTTCCTGAATAATACCTCAGATTTGTTCCATAGGTGGATGTGTTCATTGCAGTTCCCGAACTCTGGAGACCGGTGGATTCATCATAGTTGAGGTTATTCCTTCCGAAATTGGCTCCTACACTGAAATGATTTCCCAGGGTCCAGTTTACATCTGTTTTGATCTCTTTAGTTCTTTCCATATTATATTCAGCACTGTTTAGATAATTTTTTTCATCTCTGTAGTTCACATTCCAGGTTAGTTTTGTCAGATTTAACCCTACCATTGTGTTATAACCTTCCCTGTCGTTGAGCATCATCAGGTTTGCAATCGAGTGGTAATTGGCGCCTATCTTCCTGTAGTTACCACTGGCAGATACTTTGCCTTTATAATAATTGAAACCGGCTTTCCATGCATTGTCCTTCTCTTTATTTATATCACCGCTGTTCTCACCTTTTCCGAAATTACTCTGAGCATATTCCGCATTCAGGGTTAAACTGCTCTTTAAAAGTTTGAGTTCACCCCATAGGGATATCAAGTTACCTTCTCTATAGGGATCATCGTTGGAATACATGGTCTTGCTGTCTGTCTTATCCGTACCGGTGATAAAAACAGTTTTTACCTGGAATTTCTGTCCCAGCTTATATCCTGTAGCAGCACCGAAAAGATTTGCATCCGGGAGAGGAATTCCGAACCCCTCGAATCCTGTCTTCTGTTGTGAATTTGTTGAAAAGAGATTCAAATAAAGTTTATTCCCGGCCATTTCATAATTAAGGCCTCTTCTACTAAGATAAGATGTAGAAAAATCAGTATGGTTAATTGATACATCTCCAGCTTCAAACTTATGGTTTCCTTTTTTAAACCTGATAATCATACTTGAGAGGTTTATATGACTCTCATCAGGGCCTATCTGATCCAGATAGCTGAAATTAGATTCGAAATCAAATTGATATTCGTTATCATAAATGTTCCTGTATAACCTGATATTTCCATTATTGGAGAAAGCTTCACCCGGATATGCGGAGTTATTATGAAGCCTTGTTGTTGAAGAATATGACGGGCTGATTTTCAGAAAGGGATTCTTTTTCTTAGGTGTTGCAGATCCCGATCCGGTGTTCAGGAAATATATATCCGGAGAATCTTTTTTTGTAAAATTTGTGATTGTAAAGACCGGAGAAAGTGGCCTTTCCTTGCTCCTGTCTTTCTCAAAAATAAAATATTCGATATTCTTCCCATACAGGTTTTCAAGGGGTAACCTGTAGTATATTTCACCTTTCGGATTGATCATCATTTTTCTTACCTGATAATGTTTCAATCCTTCAGTCTTATAATAGATATAAAAATCATCTCCCCTACTGAGGGTTGAAACCTTGATCGTGATCTCTTTCGCTCCCTTTTCAACAATTGGAAGATAGTTTGAAAACCCAAAGGATTTACTCTGGATCCCAAAATTTAATAATAAAAGCAGGATTAGGATATAATGTAATTTTATTCGCATTTTTTCACCCCTTCTGTAATGTATATAAAAACAAAAAATAATTCAAGATAGCAGAGCCTTTCATTCAGCCCTGAACTATAGAAACTTAAAGTAGGATATTTCTGATGCTGTAGTTATCGTACCTGTTGCATCGACCATCCTCACCTGCCAATAGATCCAGTTTCCGGATGTAAAGGAACTTGTATCAAGATCATAATAATTGTTTTCTCCGGTTTTTTCCCACTTGATATTCTTTTCAATCAGCAGCTGGAACGGGATAGGTGATACTGAAATTTCGAACTTGTCTCCCTTCCTTTTTCTCTTCCATTTCAACTTTATCATTCCCCTCCTGTTCAATTTTGCACCGGTTAAAGGTGATATTGTCTTGATTGCGCCACTGTTCGTTACAAAATATCTGAGGGTGGGGATCTTCACGTTAAAATCATAGTTTGAAAATTCAAAACTTAGAGAATGTACTCCGGGTTCGAGTATGGGAAGTTTAGGGAGATCATTTCCTTTAAGTGTTATCAGGCTCCTGCCGGAGAGTAGTTTTGTAAACATCCCCAGAACCTTCCCGTCAAAAAGCCAGTTCCCAGTTATTATCCCTCTTCCTTTCAATTTAAGCTTGAGAATATATAATGGAGATAAGCTTTTCATCGGAATTATTCTGTAATATTTACCATTACTGAATGTTAGTTCTACTGTATTAATCTTGAAATCATCCATCTGTTCTTTAACTGTAATGGTTTTTTTGAATAGTTTTTTTCCTGTCCCTTTATAGTCCAGTGCAGTGATAGTAAACGAACCTGTGGATGGATATTTATGTGTAATGGATTTAGAGAGGACCTTCGGAGGTGTTCCGTCCCCGAAATCCCATTTTACCGAATCCTTGAAATTCTTCGCTACAAGTTTCAGGCTTTCCCCTTTAAGGATGGTTTTTGATCCGAGCGCCAGAGATCTGTTGTCGGGCTGAACATTTATTGTTTTAGTTACGGGAGGGTATAAACCTGATTTGTCAATAATGGTAATTGTTTTCATTCCCGGAGTGCTGAATACTAAAGCCTGCGGATTTTGACCTGATGCAGTTTTACCACCAGCGAATTTCCACTCAAAATTTCCACCTTGAGAATTTGTCATTTTCATTGATACCGGGACACCGGCAATGATGTTGTTTCCCAACTGGAAGTTCCTGTTATCTTTCACAACATTTATATTGAGTTCAATTTTCTTGTCGCCTTTACCGTCAAAGTCTACAGCGTACACTTTGTACATCCCGGCTCTGGTATATTTATGCTTTATCCGTCTTTGGCCTCTCTTCTCAACTCCATTGTTAAAATGCCACTTTATCCTGTTGTCAATAAAATTCTTTGCTTCAAACTCGATCTCGGAATTTTCAAATAGTATTCTTTGAGCTGTAACAATCTCTCTGTTATCCCTCATTACATTAACTCTTAATTTAACCGGAACTTTTGATGTGCCGTCAAAATCATATACTTTTATGGTGAAATTCCCCGTCCTTACATATTTATAGATCATTTGTTGGCCACCATTACGGACTGTTCCATCTCCGAAATCCCATTTAAGGGTCGGTGAGTTAAAGCGTCTTGTTATATATTTTGTTTCACCTCTCTCATAAATATATTTGCTTCCTGCTTCTATTGTCCTGTTGTCATTTATTGATATAGTTTCTCTTACCGGAGACTGACCCTGAATTTCTGCAATAATATCAACCCTTCCAGGATCTTTGAATTTATATTGAATTTCTTTCGGGGAATTATTAATCGGGTTATCGTTCCCTATCTTCCATCTGACTGTGTTAGCTGAACTGTTTTGAAGTCTTATCATCACCTGCTGTCCGATCAATGCAGACTGTGGCTGAACCTGGATTTTTCTCATATCCTGATTTATTGAGATATTAAGAGTTACATAAGGTCCGTTCGAACCTGCTTCTCTCGCTTTTATTTTAAAACTTCCCATATTTGAAAATGTGTGTTTTTCCATCACTCCGCCATTTCTTCTATCCCCTCTGTCAAAATCCCATTCGAGGGATCCTGCAGTGAAATTGATAGCATTGAATGTGACTTCATTATAAAGAGATGGATTTTGCGGATTCATACTGATGGACCTGTTATCAGGAGCTATATTGACCCTTTGTTCAATGAAGCTCCCGGGTCCGACTCCCAGGTCTGTTACTTTGACATTATAATTTCCCTGAGCTGAATATGTGTGTTCAATCGTAGGTCCTCCGTTCGTAGTAGTCCCGTCTTTAAACTCCCACTTTAGATTTCCCGAGGAAAAATTTCTGGCCTGGAATGTGATAGCCTGTCCTGCTCTCGGGGAAGGTGGCTGGAATTCCACGGACCGGTTATCCGGAGTAATATTAATGGTGCAGGTTATAACTGAAGATGAATTGCCGCTATAATCCTTTACTTTGACAGTAAAATTCCCGGCATTCTGATATGTATGCTCTCTGTTCTTCTGGCCATTATTGATCGTTCCGTCGCCGAAATCCCAATTAAGCGTGTTATCTACAAAAAATTTTGACTCGAACAACACAGGATTGCCAGCCATAAAATTATTTCCTTTCGATTCTACCGTCCTTCTCTCATTGACTGTTACCTGAGTCGACAATAATGTCGGATCTCCACCGGGAGGTTGTTTTTCACAGGTAACATTATAATTCCCGGGTTCCTTGTATGTATGAGTTGCAGAAGGCTGCTGGCCTGATACCTGAGGAGTCCCGTCACCGAAATTCCACTTATAAGTGTGGTGGGCACTGGGATGTCCTCCTCCCTCTATCCCGAATTCCACCTGAGTACCTGGGAAGATCTGTCCATGTCTGACGTGGATATTTTCACTGCTGAGATACGGTATGCAAAGTAATAATATTAAGGTTAGATAAGACAGGGTTTTTTTCATAATATAATTCTCCTTATTGTATATATAAAAAATAGATTTAAAATATCTCAATTATTTAAATAAAATCTATATAAATTAAAATTTGCCCATATTAGAGGATGGCTGAATGATATCTGCCGGCCGCTTGATAAACGAACTCTTTTTTTTCTGAACGATATTTTTATCTTTCTCAATAAACCGGCAATATCATTGAAACTTTCAGGGTCATTTTTAAGTCCTGAGTAGAATGGCATGATCAATCCGGCATTAAATTCATTAACAGGCCACAGGCTGGCGATCATTGACCCGACACCTGAATTGTATAATGCCGCTGTCATTCCGTTGATCACCTGCTCTCCAAGCAGGTGGTTTTCTGAGCTTCCGCAAGAGCTTAGAAACATAAGATCGCAATTGAAATTCAGATTTGATATATCTGAAACATAATAGATCGGATCGTTTTCCTCTCCGGGAGAAAATAAAAAAAATGAATACCATGGATATTCATTATTACTAATAAAGTGTGTTGCAAGATGAACTATCCTGGACCCGGGGGCAGTCTGTTTGAAATGCTTTTTTGTGAAATCCAGGCCTGTATAATATTTGCTTCTCCTTTTCCCCCATATATTCCTGATCTTTTGAATTTCTTCTCCTGAGGAGGGGAGCTGTTCGAGTCCGTAATCAGGAATTCCTGTCGAATCCGAAGATTCTTCCATTTCTGTACTAATAATCGGAAAACCGAAGGCAGTTATATCATAAACTCTTTTCCGGTGTCTCTTTCTATTCTTCAAATGAAATAGAGAAAGAGTGTATTCAACTGAGTAGTCATCAATAAGAAATTTTGCATTCTCATATTCCGAGAAGATAATATCTGATACTTTCCTGCTTTTACTAATGCCTGTAGCTAAAGCTTCGAAAGGGATCCTGAAAAGTACATTGTCAGGAATAATGATCAGCCTGCTTTTGTCTTTCTGAAATTCAAGGATCTCATAAAGAAGTATGCTGTATAATTCCTGTGATTTTTTGAGATCATATTTAATTCTGAGGAAATCGACACTTCCTTTGGCGAAGCTTTCAATCGGATTCAGGAGCGAATTGGTCAGTTTTTTAATATGACCGCTCTCTTTTTCAAGTTTTTTATACCCTGCTGATCTGCTGTCTATAACAAATGCATATGAGTTCTTCTCAAGTACAAGGAATCTTATTATTACTGTATCTTCAGGCAATCCTTTTTGAATTGAAGGAATGTTCAGATCAGTAATTTTGTATCTCCTATAGTTTCTTGGCATTTCTATTAACAGGTCATCGAGTTCGATAAGTTGTGTTTTCAATTCATTGATCCTGCTTTCATAAAAAGTTTTACCTTTGTTTTTTTTCTTCCCTGATTCAAGTTTACTTTGAACTTTTCCGATCTCACTTTTTATTTGTTCTCTCTCTGATGAAATATAGGAAAACCGTCCGGACATGCCCGGAACGAAGCGGAACATATATGGATTTTTCACTTCACCTGCAAAGATTGCTTTTCTCAAATATCTTACATCGTTAGTATTGTCAAACATTTTAAAATTAAATCGTGCTATTGTTGAATATACATAAGATATCTCTTTTCGGTATGGATAGTGTTTCAGATTTTTAAGGCGTGAAAAAAAATTCTCCAGGTTATTCAATGTTTTTTCATAATACTTCTGGGCGTTTTTCAGATCTCCTTTCCTTTCAAATATAGTTGCCTTCAGAAAATAGTAAAAAAAGTATCCTTTATAATGTGGGGCATAGATCTCGTCCAGCCATTGTAAATAGGATGAGGCAATTTCCAGATTGCCATACAATACAGCTCTCCTGACAAATTCATAAATAACAGGAAGCAGGTTGGAAAATGATTCTGTCCTGATACCATAATCGACTGCAGCTTTAAGTATACTCAGCCCCTCAATCTCTCTTCCTGTATTAAAGCATATCCGGGCTTTCATAAAATCTGCACTTAGTTTAATTTTGGGGGAATTTTTATTTTCAGCAATATTAAGGCTGAGATCATTGTAGTAAGCTGCTTTCGAGTAATCTCCTTCAGAAAAATAAACTTTCCCATAGTCATTGAATACTGACATCCTAAGGCTTTCCATCCCGAATCTGATCGCACAGTCATGAGACTTTTTCAGGTATTTCAGGGAGAGTTTATTCCTCCCGAGCAGTGAGAATACATTTGCAATCCTTTTGTAAATATATCCGTTTCGGGTACCAGATATTTTTTCTGAATATTTTCGTGCTTCAAAGAAATTCTGAAGAGATTTTATAAGATTATTCTCAAGCATATAGTAATCTCCCAGAGTGATGAATATTCTTTTTAATTCAGCCTGCTTCTCCAAATAGAGGATCTCTCTGTTAATATCGCCCCTTTTTTTATGATATTCATACAATTTAATAAGGGTTTCCAATCGGGATTCATCATTACGGGAACTTTCAAGAGCTTTCTTGATATAAAATTTTTCATTTTTTTTTGATAACTTTGAAAGTTGAAGATAAACAAAATAATGAACATATGAAAGTTTTTTCATATTCAGCATCTTTTTTAGAATAGAAGATGTTTCGCCATTGGAGTTGATCGTCCTTGTAATGCGGCCTATCCGTATAAGTTTTTGTTTTATAGCTTCAATATCTCCGGGCAAATCCGCGTTGGAAATTTCTTTAATAAGTTCCTTCAATTCTTTAGCAGGAATAGTTTCTTTCTCCCCGGAAGCGGGAAAAATGTTCAGGAACAGTATAAAAAATAAAAATATGAGCAAAATGTGTCTCATAGGTTCATTTTATTGAAATAAGAAAAAAGATTCAATTTCTTGATTATTAAATCTTTATTCATTAAAATTATTTATATTTCACCCAGGACCGGGAGATGAAGGAAAGCGAGAGTTTAATACAATCATTAAAAACAGATGACTCGTCTGCCGATACAAAAATAATTCACAAATACAACTCCAGGCTTTTCACCTATTTTCGCTCAAGAATTAAGGGTGTGGACAACTATGATGACCTGGTTCAGGAGGTTTTTGTCTCTTTTTTTACAGCAGTAAAAAAGGATAAGATTTCGGGAGATGAGTTTATTGCCCCCTTTATTTTCGGCATTGCAAGAAATGTTGTTTATAACTATTTCTATAAGAAGAAGAAGGCTGAAAATATTGCAAAAAAAGCAGAGAATGAACACAATCCTTTTATAAATTTTTCCGGAGAGGACAACTTACAAAATGACAGAATGATCCTGCTTATCAATAAATATATTGAGAAACTTAAAGATGTCGACAGGACTATATTGAAGGAATTTTATATCAGAGAGAACACTCTCAGTGAAATATCCGTATTACTAAAAAGGACGAAGCATTATGTAAGTGTCCGGAAAGAGAGGGCATTAAAAAAAATAAAAAGTGAGATATTAAGGTCGGAAGATATATTTAAATAATAGAGGAAATATGAATCATAAAGAATTTGAATCTCTGATAGACAGCTATCTTGACGGAACAATTCCGGAAGAGAAGAGCGAACTATTCGAAGAGCATTACTTCCTCTGTGATAATTGTTTTTCATCATTGAAAATTTCCGAAAATCTTTATAACAAGAAATCACATATTGTTACAGGCAAAAAATGGAGTTTTTCATTTATTTTCAAACCATCACTTGTCCTCGCATCAATGATCTTAATAGTATTTTCTTCATTATTTGTTATAGATTTGAATAACAGGAGTAAACAGCTCTTTAAAGTTTCTAATTTTCCCCCGCCATTATATGTCAGGGGAGAGAATCGCGGGGAGCAAACACCATCACTTTTTTATGAGGCAATGGAGATTTACCAGAACGGGGATTATGGGAAAGCTTATGATCTCATTCGCACCATGGGAAAAGATAATTCCCAGATCTGTTTTTTCAGAGGAGTTCTGGCTCTCCTTAACAGTGATAGCAAGGATGCTCTTGATTGTTTCAACATAATAATAAATAAGATGGATCCCTCATATTATGATGAAGCACTCTACTTCCGGGGGATTACTTACCTCAGAATGAACAGGAAAAAAGATGCAGTAAAAGAGTTTAAAACACTTGAATCAATGTTCAGCCCCCTCAGTACCAAAGCCGTCGAAAAACTTAAAAAGCTATCTGAGCTCTGATCCACCGATTGGAAAGGTTACATATTGGTAACTTATCCGAACTACAGAAACTTGGGGACGGTCTTTTAAAATTTTAATTTTTTAAGATCTTCCTTTCTTCTATTCAGTTGAAAATAAAGTGTTAATTCTTTAATCACGCGATTCAAGGCTCAGATGTTTTTGTTCTGAAATTGTTACAAAGTTATGCTGAACTCCATATCGCATGACAAATCAATACTTCAAAAGACTGTCCCTACAATGGATATAGATTCAAAAAATTAAAATTTTAAAAGACCGTCCCCATACAAGAGATTCTACATATGAAAAGGTGTCGGGCCCCTTTTGCGGTCTGTTGAAATTTTTAAGACTCATGTTTATAATCGAAAGGTGAATGAAAATAATGTTGTAAAAAATAATACTCCCGGTTTTTTTATTCTCTCTTTTTCCATTATCATTTTTCTTTGCTTACCATTTTTACTTTCCCCGGATGAATCAGTTTTTTCGGTAAACAAAGATGTTTCCTTTATCAGAGTAAAGATCAATGTCTCTTCTCTTCACAAATTTACAGGTAAGTTGAAATTATATGAAACTGATTTCAGATATGATGAGACCCGGGATATTGTTACTAACGCGGATTTCAGTTTCAATATTTCCGATCTCAAAATGGGATCAAAAAAGAAGGAAAAAAATGTTGAAATGGATGGAGCATCAGATCCATCCGGAAGCCCGGTTTGAAATGGTTTCTGAGATGAAAATCGACGGCAAAAGAATTATGACCTGGAATTTTAAAATGTATGGTATTGCAAAGGAATTAAAAATCCCCTTCACTTTTGCAATTAAGGAAGATAAGTTTGTTATTGAGGGGAATTGCCTGCTGGACTACAGGGATTTCTCTTTGTCTGTTCTAAGGTTTCTTTTCCTTAAAGTAAAACCAATTCTGAGAATTCAATTTCATTTCGAGGGATCAATAATAAGGAAATAAAGTTTTCTCTTTAAACCGGAAGGTTCCGGGGTTATAATTCAGGCTTAGTGAGGGGTGAAAATATGCAGAAAGAATGTAAAGTAAATGTTAATTCTGAAATAGGGGAATTGGAGGGTGTAATATTACATACACCGGGGAGAGAAGTTGAAAATATGACCCCGGGGAATGTTGAAAGAGCCCTTTATAGTGACATCCTCAACCTTTCTGTTGTATCAAAAGAATATGCTCAGATGAGGGATGTCCTTAATAAGATGATTGTCACTTATCAGATCAGAGATCTGCTCCGGGATATTGTTTTAAATGAAAAAGTAAAGGAGACACTTGTAGAAAAAGTTTGTGAGAATGAGGATGTTAATGATATCCGTGATGAGCTTCTTGGAATGGATAATGATCTTTTATCTGAATCTCTGATAGAAGGGACAGAGAAAATTCCGGATTCATTTACAAAATTCCTGAGCAAAGCCAGGTATTCTCTGAAACCTCTTCATAATTTTTTCTTTGTAAGGGATGCATCTGTTTCTATTGACCAGTCAATTCTCATTGGCCGGATGAAAAATAAGGTCAGAGGGAGGGAATCACTTATAATGGAAACAATATTTGATTTTCATCCTGTTTTTAAAACAAAAACAATGAATCCGCTGAACAGCAATGGGCTTAGTGATTCTCTTTCGATCGAGGGCGGCGATATTCTTGTGATAAAAGAAGATATTCTTTTAATAGGGATAGGGTCAAGGACCTCTCCTGAGGGAGTGGATTATATAGTAGAAAAAATGAATGAGCACAAGAAAAAGATGGAGATCATTGTACAGGAACTCCCACTGGAGCCTGAATCTTTTATCCATCTCGATATGGTTTTCACCATACTGGATAAAGATAAATGTATGATATATGAGCCGGCTATTCTAAGCCCGAATAAATATCAAACTGTACGGATAAGTCTGGATAACGGAAAGGTCGTTTCGATCAGAGAAGAGAAGAATATTCTGGAGATATTAAAAAAACTCGGACTTGATCTGGATCCGGTATTTTGCGGAGGAAAAAAAGACAGCTGGATACAGGAAAGAGAACAATGGCATAGCGGAGCAAACTTTTTTGCCATTGGGGAAGGAAAAGTTATCGGGTACGGGAGAAACAGCTATACAATCGAGGAGATGAATTCCAGAGGATTTGAAGTGCTTAAAGCTACAGATATAATCAAAGGGAAAGTTAATTTGAACGATCATGACAAATGTGTCATCACGATTCATGGAGGAGAACTGTCAAGAGGGGGAGGCGGGTGCAGATGTATGACGATGCCGGTCAAGCGCAGTTCGGTCAATTGGTGAAAGTTTGAATATTTTTTAACTTTTTCTGCTCAGATCTTAAGGTCAAAGATTCCATCTTTAGTAATGATCTTTTTTATAACGGTACCACTCATAATATTCATGTCTCCGGTAACGATAGAGTCCTTTATGACTGTATCACCACCTATTTTGGTATTGCCCCAGATTATTGAATTTTTCACTTTTGCACCATCCTCGATGATCACATTTTCTGAAAGGGAATTCTTTTTACCTTTGCCGGAATTTTTTACAAAAGCCCTTTCTGACTGAAAATAATTTTCAGGTGATCCGAGATCAAGCCATAATCCACTGTAATCCAGAATCCGGATGGATTTTCCTGAAGCTTCAAGAGAATCGAAAAGGTTTTCCCGGCTAAGCTCTTTTAAAAAACTATTCCGGAAAATCGAGATCCCTGCATACATGAGATCAGTAACTTTCGGATTTTTATCCCTTCTTAAAAAATTATTACCACGTGTAATAATTGAAGAGTAGGGGCCGTCCTTTTTTCTTACAAGAATAACACCATCAGAATTATTTTTTTCCATTTCCCTAAAAAGTTTGTAGTATGGGATATCAAGGAAAGTGTCACCATTAATAACCAGCATATATTTATCTTTATTAATAGTTATTGTGGAGAGTATTCTGTTGCCGGACAATTCTTTCTCTTCAAGGTAGGTTATATCAAGGCCGGGAAGAGGAAAATTCGTAATCAGAGGCGCCAGGTGGTGAACGTTAATAAATCCATGCTCAAGTCCAAAACCTGTCAACTGTTGTGCTATGATGGAAAGAAGTGGTATACCATCCAGAGGGAATAAAGGCTTGGGAAGGCTGTTTGTAAGGGGTTCTGCCCGTTTTCCAAATCCACCGGCAAGAATAAAAAAATCTGTCAATATTCCCTGAACCTGATGAAATCTAATATTTTTGTCAATGATTCTTTGTATGGCGAGGGTGGGAACCTTTCAAGAAAAATCTGGCACTTTTTATAGTACTCATCAACTTTCTCCTGTGATTTTTCTTTTATGTTATATTTCTCAAAAAGATCCAGAAGTTTTTCGCTGTGTTCGAAGGAGAAATATTTTTTGACATCTTCTTTTCCTGAGGAATTTTGAAGGAGGATGAACGGAAGTGTTATCTTCCCTTCCTGCAGGTCCCTGAATCTGTCTTTTCCCGAATTGGTTGAGAAAATATCAAGAAGGTCATCACTGATCTGGAAGATGTTCCCAAAATTTATACCGAACTCGTAGAACTCGTTCTCTATTACAGTCTCTTCGCCACTGATTATAGCAGCCATCCGGGTAACAGCACCGAACAGGGAAGAGGTTTTTTTTGATATTACTTCAAGGTAAGTTTCCAGGCTGACATCATAATTAAAGTTATTCTCGATCTCCTGCAATTGCCCTTCTACCATTATCCTTGTGGAATCGAGGAGTATATCCATTAGCCTGGGATTTTTAATACTGTTCATGATATTGAGAGAATGGACGAACAGAAAATCTCCTCCAAGCACGGAAATCAGATTCCCCATGGAATTGTTAAGAGTTTTTTCTCCTCTCCGCTGTTCAGCACTGTCGAGAATATCGTCATGGATAAGGCTGGACAAATGAAACAACTCGATAGAAGATGCAATATCGAGGAGGCTGTCCGAATAATTATTGTTGGCGCCGCTGAGGAGGAATAAAAGGGTAGACCTTATCTTTTTCCCCTTGGATACAGGTACTACTGCCTTGATCTGATTGATCAGGTTAACATCACTATTTAAGGTAGTGGAAAGGATAGAGGTAGTGTTATCCAACATTTTTTTTACGGGGCTTTGTATATCTTCCAAAATCATTTGAGATAGTTTAGCACTCCTTGAAATATTTTGCAATTTGGAAAAACGGATAATATAATAGTTTAATGATCTTCTCAGACTATGTAAATATAAATACCGGAGGGAAAAATGAGATTGTAGATATCACCGGTGATGTAAGGTCTATATTAAAAAATTCCGGAGTTTCGGCCGGGAGCATCCTTGTTTTTGTCCCGGGAGCTACCGGCGCAGTTACTACTATTGAATTTGAGTCTGGACTCGCCAGGGATTTCCCGGAACTGATGGAAAGGCTTATCCCTGAGAATATAACTTATCTCCATAATGAAACCTGGCACGACGGGAATGGTCACTCTCACTTGCGGGCATCTCTTTTAGGCCCTTCCCTGACAATACCGGTAATTGATGCTGAACCTGTACTGGGGACATGGCAGCAGATAATTTTTCTGGAATTTGACAACAAACCACACAACCGGAGGATAGTAGTACAGGTATCCGGGGAATAATCAAAACAATTCTTGACAATTGACCGTATTTTACTTATATTGATTTTTCAACATAGGAGAAATAATGGAAAATATAACTCACGAAAAAACAAAAGAAATACTGAGGTGGTTTGGAGAAATAAGTAAGATTCCAAGGTGTTCCAAGCAGGAAGATAAGATAGTTAATTATCTTATAGAGTGGTCAAAAGAGAACGGTTTTGAGTATAAGACAGACAGTGTCCAAAATCTTGTTGTAAAGGTTCCCGCGTCAGCCGGGAAGGAGAACTCTCCGATTATTGTGATTCAGGGGCATCTGGATATGGTTTGTGAAAAAACTCCGGATTCTGATCACGATTTTACTAAAGATCCAATTAAATTCGTTTATGATGGGGATTGGCTGACTGCCGACAGGACAACGCTTGGTGCAGATAATGGGATCGCAATTGCAATGGCAATGGCGGCATCACTCGATAAGGATCTTGTACATGCACCATTAGAGCTTCTTTTTACTGTTGATGAAGAGACAGGATTAACAGGCGCAAATGCTCTAGAGCCGGGGTTTATCGAAGGGAAGTTCTTGGTAAATGTTGATTCGGAAGATGAAGGTGTTTTTACTGTCGGGTGTGCGGGCGGGATAAACACTAATTTAGACCTTCCGGTTGATCTTGAAAATATTCCATCGGGCTTTAGTGAGTTCAAACTTATGGCAGGCGGAATGAAGGGAGGCCACTCCGGAATAGATATAGCTCTGGGAAAAGCCAATGCAATTAAAGTTATAGCAAGAACAATTAACTCGATTGTTAACCAGGGATTTGAAATTTTCCTTTCTGATATAAAAGGCGGGTCTGCACATAATGCTATCCCGAGAGATGCGGAAGCTGTGCTCCTGATTAAAGGTGATGATCTTGAAAAGATAAAAGAAGTTGTAGGTGATAATGAACAAACCATCAAGTTTGAACATTCATCAACCGACCCGGATCTTGAGATAAAACTTATCTCTGGAGATGGATCATCAGCTTCAAAGGCAGTTAGTTCAGCCGGAATAAAGAAAATATGTGACTTTGTTTTAGCTATTCCTCATGGAGTTTCTGCAATGTCCCCAGATATTGATGATCTCGTTGAAACATCCAATAACCTTGCTAATATAAAGTTTGAAGATGGGAAAGTGATGATACTGACAAGCCAGAGGAGTTCACTTGTTTCAAGGCTTGATGCACTTACAAACAGTATTGAAGCTGTTGCAAGGCTTGCCGGAGGAGAAGGGAAAAGCAGTGACGGATATCCTCCATGGGAACCGAACATGGACTCTCCCCTGCTTGACAGGAGCGTGAAACTTTACGAGAGAATGTACAATAAAAAACCTGTTGTTGAAGTGATCCATGCCGGACTCGAATGCGGTATCATCGGAGATAAGTATCCGGGAATGGATATGATCTCAATAGGACCGACATTGAAATATCCCCACTGTCCTGATGAAAAGATACATATTGGAACAGTTGGATTGATCTGGGACTTTATGACGGAGTTGTTTAAAGATCTTGCTTAGATCTATTTGACGCCCCGTCTCTGATTGAGCAGATTTTTTGCGAATTTCATTATAACAGGGTTAGTATTCCTGTCTCTTGAAAGAATTATAAGGTCCCTTTGGTGCAGGTTCCTTACAAGACGCATCGTTTCAGTGACGGGCGCCTTTGGATTATGTACAAGTCCCTGAACAATTGAATACTTCTTAGTCCATTCTTTGCTCTTGGCGATCTTGTCAATAAATTCTTTATCGATGCTCTTGATCTTAAGAAAGATAGCAATTTCATCTTCTGAGATCTTCGGGCTGCTAAGGACCGATTTGACGACGATTTTGCTCGGGTCACGAAGTAAGATCATCCTTTCTGTTTTAGTTCCCTCCAGAGCCAGTTTTACTTTATCCGGAAGCTTCATTTGATTTATCTTTTCCAGGGATGAAAGGGCCTTTTGCTCAACAGTTACACTTTCGATCAGGTCATCGGTCTCAACTTCTTCCAGGATCTCCTTTATTTCTGAGCTATCAGCGATGTCCTGGAGATCTTCAAGAATCTCCTCTTTTGAAATAGGTATGGCCTCTTCTACTTTGAGGTAATAATCTCTTATTTCAGTGATCTTTCCTTTTATAAATGAATCTGCAGAACTGTTCTTTTCAATGGCCGCCATTATTTCAGGGTAGGCGATCATTTTTATCTGGTTCTCAAGAAGAGTTGTAAGGATCTGGAAAGAGCCCTGTTCAGCGATCATCATAAGTATATCAACGGGGAGTGCCTGATTGTTTACAGCTGCTATCAGGATCTCACTATCATCCGTATGAAGTGCATTTGTCAGGATAAACCTGGCAACATTATGGTTTGCCTCTTTTTTCCTGATATACCCGAGTTTGACAAAGGTAGGGATATCCATGAATTTTTCACCGGCTCTGTCACTGAATTTTTTTTTAGGGATTAAAAATACCAGGGATTCCAGATATTCTTCATCTTTAAGGGGAAGATTCTTGTCAAGCAGGAGTTCAATGATTTCATCACCGGGATCTCCGTTGACTATTTTTTCAACAATGGGGTCTTTTGAAATGAGTGGTTCCATCAAATCACTTTATTGATAAACAGAAGATAGAACAATACTGCCATTAGAACTCCAAGAAGAATCCCATTTATGATTAATTTTCTGTTGCGGAACTTTGAATATCTTAATCCGGTCATAGACTTGAGAACCTGCTTATCTTCATTATGTTTTAGAGAATCCAGCTCTTCTGAGAATTCGATGTAAAACCTTTCCCTGTCTATTTCGAGAAACTCCAGATAATTGTTCAGGAAGTTTGAGAAGTAAAAAGAGCTTTTAAAAAATTCATGATTTTCATTCTCAAGAGCATTGAGTATGTTTTCGTTAAGAGTAGAATGGAGGGCAATATATTCTGCTGTTATACCCTTTGCATTCCTCCTCTCCCTGAGGTAATTTCCAAAATTTCCCATCTTATTCCCTATATTTTATTAAATAAAAAGATTATGTCAATGATCGGGCAAAAAAATTAATAATTAACTTTTCAAAGATCAGGTAATAAAACTTGACAAGGAATAATCGTTAAAATTATAATCACTAAACAATAGGAGTAGAGAATGAATAAAAAATATATTTCCGTTCTGTTATGGGTACTGGCATTTTTTCTTACGGTAGCAGTTGTTTTTTACCAGAGGATGACCGGCCCTACATATCCGATTAAGGGATCCGAGTTGATAAGCGGTAAAAAAATCAGCTTTAAAATGCTCAGGAGTCATACGTCCTTTGAATTGCTTCCTGTTAAAGTAACAATTGCTGATGAAGGAGTGTCCGGCTCTGTAAAATACAGAAGATATAAAAGTGGTGATGAGTGGGCCGAGCTTGAAATGAAAAGAGAAGGAGATATCCTGATCGCGGAATTACCGGGACAGCCCAGTGCGGGAAAGATCGAATATTCGGTCTGTCTGACCCATGGTGATGAGCAATTAATTCTGAATAATGGAAAAACAATTATTGCCAGATTTAAGGATAGTGTCCCTGGTGCATTTCTTTTTGCCCATATCATTTTTATGATACTGAGTTTTCTTTTTGCTATCAGAACAGGGCTTGAAGTTCTCAGAAAAAATGGGAATTACCTCTGGATGGTCAACTGGACACTTGGTATAGTTTTCATCGGAGGGATGATTTTGGGACCTATCGTTCAGAAATATGCTTTTGGTGATTTCTGGACGGGGATACCATTCGGTATTGATCTAACGGATAATAAGACCCTCTTTGCATTTGTCTTCTGGCTGGCAGCTTTTTTCCTAAAGAGGAAAAGCAAATGGTGGGTGTTTACGGCGACTGTGATGATGATAGTTGTTTACCTTATTCCACACTCAACACTGGGATCTGAACTTGATTATTCCACCGGAAAAATGAAGAACAAATATTCAAAAGTGCTGGTTATTTCTGAACATGAACTCCGAGCAGGGTAAAGTTAAGAACCTTTTTATTGTTCGGGTTCTCTTGAAATAACCCCTTTTTCTATCAGCAGTTCAACCTGTTTATTAACCGCTTCTGCATAACGGAGAAAATGGGGGATCGTCATGTGAAGGTAAGAATGCACCTTGACAGTATTGGGTTCTTTAACATCTCTTATTCCCAGCCCCATACAAACCTCTTCCGGATTTATATTAAATGATATAAGATTGGTAAAAAGATCCTGAGCTTCTTCATCGATTATTGTTAGTTTTTCATTGTCAGCCATTTAGCTCTCTCTTAACCACAGCTTTTTTTCTCAAGCTTTTTCAGATATTTATAGAGCCTGAGTTCGTCTTCGGTAAGTATAATCCCACTGTTTTCCTGTGTCCTGTGCCCCTTTTTCATTACATCCAGATTCACATTGAGACCGAGTTTTTTGAAACCGTTCATTACGCTATCACGTCCTTCGATTATAGATTCATAACTTATTACTATACTTTTAGGAATATTTTCATGGGCTGCAACGAGTGCATTGTTATTTTCGAACCAACTTAGTTTGAATTGTGATATTCCTCTTCTGAACATACTTGATTTTACATCTGAAGGGTTCCTGTATATGAAGACCACTCTCATATTCTTCGCAATATGGCTATAGAAGAAAATTGCAGGGATATGCACGATCTTAAGTCCTGTGAGTCCTGTTGTTGCATTAAGTGTTTTAACAACCTTGTTGAGCTCACCAATGTTTTTATCTGTCATCGCTTCATCAATAAGCGATTTTTCAAGTTCTTTTGCATTTGCCATTTCAAAATAACCTTCTTTATTGTAAATGTCTGCTCCGAGATCTGACGGGAATGAGACACCTGCACTCTCGACAAGTTGACATGCGAGTGAAGTTCCGCTTCTTGGGTGTCCTGCAACTATGATTCCGTTCTTAAGAATTAGTGGCGCTACATCTTTTTTCTTTTTTTCAGCCATCTATTATTCCTCCATGAGATAAAATTCTGAATTAATTGCTAATTATACGATATTTGGACCGATTGACAAAATGTTCTCACGAATTGCTGGCTATTCTTGATTTTTGTCCCTGATTGAGGTTAAGGTCATCCATTTTTTTTTGTATTGCAGAGATCACCCTCTTACTATCAAGTGCCCATTCAGGAGCATGGAAGATCTCAATATCTCTGTCCCCGGTCAATCTGTGAACAACAATATCCTTATCAAGCTCTCCGATCAGGTCAACTATCGCCTTGATATATTCTTTTTTTTCCATTAATTTAATTTCACCATTCTTATACATATCGAAAAGTTTAGTATCTTTAAGAACATGTAGAAGATGAAATTTTACTCCGGCCGGTTTGATCCTGTTCATCTCCTGTATTGTTTTCTGCATATCTTTCTTTGTTTCTCCGGGGATCCCGATTATCAGATGAACGATCACATCGATACCGGAAGATCTCAGTTTTTCAAAGGTCTCAAGGAATACTTCATATGAGTGGTTTCTATTTAACAGATCGAGGCTCTTTTCATGAATTGACTGAAGGCCGAGTTCGACAGACAGATATGTTTTCCTGCTTATTTTTTCAAGCACCGGATAGACATCCACTTCAATCGAATCAGGCCTTGTACCGATGAACAGCCCGACAATGTTATTATATTCGAAAATTATATTGTATTTTTCTTCAAGTTCTTCAGGAGAAGCATAAGTATTGGAGTGTGCCTGGTAGTATGCAATGAATTTTTTACCCTTGTTGGCAGATGTGAACATTTCAATCTGTTGCCGGATCGATTGTGTGAAGGTTTTGATAGGGCCTGAACCGTACCTGTCACAAAAGATACACCCTTCATCAGAGATATCACCATTCTTATTCGGACAGGAGAATCCTGCGTTAATAGGTATCTTTCTTACTTTATACCCCGGGAATTTTCTTTTCAGGAATGAATTGAAAGAGTTATATCTGATCTGCATCAATTGCTGAATTGACCTTTTCAAGAAGGTCGTTAAGATTGAAAGGTTTTTTAATGAAGTATTTTACATTTGAATCCTTCATCCTGTGAAGAACTTCATTCTCATCATAAATACCAGAAACAATTATGATCGGGGTTATAAAATTATGCCCCTTCATTTTTATGATATCTAAACCATGCTCTCCGGGGAGAAGCATATCAACAATGAGGAGATCAAAATTCTTTCTTTTCAATAATTCGACAGCTACCTTCCCCTCTTCTGCAAGGGTGATATTGAAATTGTGTTTTTCGAGAAATTCTTTCAGCAGAGTGCTGATATCACCTTCATCTTCAATTATCAGTATCTCGTTCTTCTTTGTCATGTTTCCCTCAGATATACAAATAAATATTCGATCCATGACCACAAAAGAAAATTCAATGTAAATACTGATACAAATTTCTTCAACAGGTCCAGATCAGAGCCTGAATTCATTCCGACTATATAGAGAAAAATAAGGAAACTTAAACTGCCGAATGCAATTTTCCCGATCGTGATGGAGGGTTTGATCTCCCTGCTTCTCCTGTAAATAAAAAAACTTGCAAGGAGTATCAGGAAATCTCTCAGAAAGATCGGGATAACAATCCACAGGGGGAAATCTGTTTTGATTATCAATGCTATAAGGATGAAGAACATTAACAGTTTGTCGGCAACCGGGTCGAGTATTCTCCCAAATGCCGTTTCCATCGAAAATCTTCTCGCGATATATCCGTCAAGAAAATCGAAGAGTATTGAAAAAAAATATACAACGATAAGCCAGCAATAATTCTTTGGTGTGGAATGCAGGATCAGAATGAAGATCGGTGGTATAAGCATCATCCTTAAAATGCTCAGTGCGTTGGGTACATTCAGAATAAATCGCATTAAAAATATATAATACAATAATGTATTTAAATCAATACAAATTCGATTAAATCTTGCCTAATCCGGGGAGAGACCCGCAGCATCTTTCGCAGGGAGGGAAAAATTTGATTTTTTCAATGTATAAGCCTATATTGACCATGGTTGAAAAAAGTGTTAAATTGAACAATTATTGATATGAGGTGAAATAATGATAATTGGCGAAATTGAAAGAAATGATACAGAACGGTTGAGAATTGAA
>Ga0190293_1000011_pt1 | contig 70811 bp, 54 predicted proteins | sample 48693001_MG_FD_161671 | JGI IMG/M metagenome (GOLD analysis project Ga0190293, IMG submission 161671) | Hydrothermal vent microbial mat bacterial communities from Southern Trench, Guaymas Basin, Mexico - 4869-30-0-1_MG | ecosystem: Environmental > Aquatic > Marine > Hydrothermal vents >...
GTAGTACTCCCCGCCACCGACAACAACAATACCGGTGACACTGACGACCTGATCCGCGTAAGGCGAGGATGAAGCCTGTCCCTGCACATCGTAGCAGGAGAGGACTTCACCGGGACCTGCACTGGAGACATTCAGGTCGGCATCGTCTCTGGGACAGAGTTTCCACTCATCGTACGAGAACCACAGTATACCGTTTGCCTCGTACACCGTATCACCAACAGCCGGGTTCCAGCTGTAATCGCCCATGTCATCGAAGATGCAGTCCCCGCTACCGTCGTCCACAAGGAACTGTCCATATTCCAGGACGGTCGTTACCATCGCGTCGTCCACGTAGATGATGACCGATTCCCACTGCTCGGGGTCAGCCTTCGAAATAGCTATATCTCCTGTTACGACATGTGTGGAGGGTGGCTGGGCATGACCTGTCGAGACGATCTCGACACTCGATATGAAAACGAGTTCGGTGAGAGAGAAGTGTTCCTGAACCGTTCCGCCCACTACGACGCTGTCACCCCTCGCGAGGTGAGCGATACTGTCGCCGAAGAGGACCAGCCCGGTCCATGGTCCGCCGTTGACATCGCCGATCACAGCTACAGGGCCGGAAGAGTTATAGAACTCGTCGCCGCCTGCTGTAACGATACCTGTAACGAACACTTCCTGATCAATGTACGGAGAGCTTGCCTGCTGTCCCTGGACCTGGTAGCAGGTAAGGATACCGCCCGTACCTCCGGAGTCAGGAGTGGTCACCTCCACCTCGTTGCTCCACGAACTCAGACTCTCTGTATCCCTGGTCTGAATGGCGTAGTAATAGGTTGCGTTCCAGTCGAGTCCAGTATCGGTGTAGTTGGTGTCTGCTGAACTGCCGAAAGTGCTTACAGGACTGGCTGGAGGGTTCTGGGAGATGCCGGGCGAGGAGGAGCGATAGAGCCGGTATTCCGAGAAATCGCTGTCGGGACACATACTCCATGACGCTGCCACGGAGTTGGTCGCTGTCGCCGCTGCTGAAAGCGTTGAAGCTGCTGGAGGGGTTCCCGGCTGCATGGGTGCTTCATCATCGCATCCGAACACAAGAAGAAGCGCACCTATCAGCATCGGAGCAGCTGCCCTGAGGGCTCTGATCATCTTACTTCTCTCCTTTCGAAAGCAGTACTTCAGGGATCCAGGCTCTTCAGCCGGATCCGCTCTGGAAATATTCATTCAGCGAACACGAGGGTCCGGCTAGCAGTTCCCGTCCATCTCCAGCTGGAGACGGAGCAGACGGAGAGCCAATTCACGAACATGCGGATCGGTATCTCCTGAAATATCAATGTGTATCGAGAGGCGAATGGACGGAGAGTCGGTTTCCGTCATCTCAGTCTTACCAGCTGGTTCAGTTGGAGTGACAGGTTGCTCTGGATGCTCGGGCACTTCAGGCTCCTCGGGGCTCTCAGGTTCCTCTGCCTTCGGTTCTGCCGGAGGAGGTTCAGCCGCTTCTGGAACACTCTCTGTTACGGGTTCGGAAGGAGGGAAAACAGCTATGTCCGATAGTACCTTGAAAGTGAGGATCATGTAAGCTGCATCAGCGTCTGAGGCATCTGCATTCTTCCGGAAGAAGTCCATCAGAGCGCTGCCGTCAGCATCCTGGGCATCCGGGTGGACTGCGAACAGCTTGGCGTATGCCGCCTTGACAGACATCCCGAGAAGCACGGGAGCTTCATCGGATCCCACAGATCTGTCCCAGAGGACTGATGGCTGTCCCTCTCTCGAGAAACCAAGGAATTCAAGAAGCTCCAGGAGATTGACATCTGCATCCCTGCGGAAACCGATCTCACTGAGGAACTCCGCGTTCACTTCGGAAGGGAGCTCGACCTCCCTGATCCCAGTAAGAAGTCGTTCTATGCTCCCGGGGTCACGAATCGCGGGATAGGCTGTCATTGATGATACCTCCTAAATCTTATTCGACAAAATCACAAATGATTCATAAGTATTTCAGAGCATCATGCCAATGCAGACACGGTACTCCAGGTGATGAATGAATGGTACATCGTATACGAGATGTTCAGAAAAAGAACGAGCCGCTCAGTCCTATCCAGATACCATCGAAGTCGATGAAGTTGAACCTTGCTGAGAGATTGCCCACATGCGAGAGGAGAGACATGTCCTTCCCGATAGACAGGTAGATCCCCGGGAATGTTCCCTTCCAGACGGCAGAGAATCCCTCATCGGCCTCAAGGGTTGCTTCTATTGAATAAAGGGCTCCTCCGGTACCGAGTCTCAGTCCGAGTATTTCACGGGAGATTCCCAGAGAGAAAGGGATCATTGAGTAGTCAAAGCCCCTCGATGAGTCAGGGTCGATGCTCATCTTGGTGAACTGAAGATCAGCCTCCAGGTCAATGAAGGAGAAACCATACCTGGCAGCAATTCCGAAGAGGAAGCTGGTTCCCCAGGGACCGTCCTCCTCCTGGACAGGAACAAACGCTCCAATGGAGGGGCCAATATTGAATGACATCACCATGAGAAGTGAGATAATGGATATGGTCATTACTGAACCACCCTTCGAGTTCCTATCAAACCGGCGGGATAACCTGCGTTCTCAGCTCATTCCCCTCGGACCAGTCGATGCGGTCCGCTCTTGTCACGCTGAGCAGATCACTCTCGAAGCCCTTCAGTCCCTGCAAGTCAGATGCAGGAGCGGTGATCTCCAGGGCCTGGAGCGGTGAAGCCATGCTGAGGCTGCTCTCGCTCTTGAAGCGTCTTGCATCCTCGATGATGAGAAGCGCCATATTGCCGAGTCGGAGCGCATCCTCATCCATGAACCCGGGGTCGGGCCAGGGAGCGATATGAATGCTCTCATGTCCTTCGCTCTCCCTGAATATGGCCTGATACAGCTCTTCAGTAATGTGAACGAGAACCGGGGCGAAGAGTCTCAGAGAGCCGTAAAGGACCGTATAGAGCGCCTGCTGAGCAGCTCTTCTGCCCTCGTTGTCCTCATCGCTGTAGAGTCTGCTCTTGGCTATTTCAAGGTAGTTATCGCAGAGCGCTTTCCAGAAGAAGCCCTCCGCCTCCCGCATGTTGACTGAGTACTCGTACTTCTCCATACCCTTGACCGCTCTCTCTGCAGCTACTGTGAAGCGGGAGAGTATCCACCTGTCGAAGGGACGGAGTTCCGCTCCTGAGGAACCATCGTAATCCTCCAGCCTCGAAGCAGCGAACCTGGTGGCATTCCAGAGTTTCGTCACCAGTCTTCTGCCGTCTCCGAGAACATCCTCGCTGAAGAGAACGTCAGTGCCGAGTCCCGAGCTGCATGCCCAGAACCTGAGTTCATCTGCCGAGTACTTCTCCAGAGCCGCGATCGGGTCACCGGCGACATTTCCCCTGCTCTTCGACATTTTTTCCCTCGAAGGATTCAAGGCATGGCCGCTGATCATCACATGCTGCCACGGGATGTCATCGTAATGCAGATGAGCTTTGGCGATGGTGTAGAAAGCCCATGTGCGAATGATGTCATGTGCCTGGGGCCGGAGGCTCATGGGGAGTATTCCCTCGCGCTCATTCTCCTCACCCCACCTGGCGTTTATCTGAGGTGTAAGCGAACTCGTGGCCCAAGTGTCCATTACGTCGGATTCGGGGACGAAGGATTCACTTGCGCAGTTGGGACAAGGTCCATCCGGTGAGTCCACGAGGGGATCAACCGGAAGCTGTTCGGCCTTCGCCATTATCGGTCGGCCGCACTCTTCGCAGTACCAGACGGGGAAAGGTACACCGTAATAGCGCTGCCGGCTTATGCACCAGTCCCATTTCAGATTGCGAACCCAGTGGTCGTAGCGGACCTTGAAATGCGAGGGGTGCCAGTCAATGCGCTCACCCTTATCGAGGAGCTGCTCCTTCTGATCGAGTATGCTTATGAACCACTGCATATTCACAAGGTACTCAAGAGGGGTGCCGCACCGCTCATGGACATTGACGGCATGCTCGATATCCTGGCCGCCCTTCCGGAAGCCCTGCTCGTCCAGCATTCCGACGAGGACTTTCCGGGCCTTCTTCCAGTACATACCCTCAAGAGGACCGGCAAGGCTGTTCATGTGCCCCCTGGCATCCAGAACGATGCGGAGGTCAAGGTCGAAGTCCTTCCACCAGGCGATATCGGTCGTATCACCGAACGTGCAGCACATGACGACACCGCTACCCTTGTCAATCTCGACCTTCGGATCGCTCATTATCTCGACTGTGTGACCAAAAATAGGAACAACAGCCTTCCTGCCGATAAGAGCCTTCCATCTGTCGTCATTCGGGTGAACGAAGACTGCAACACAGGCCGGGAGGAGCTCGGGTCTGGTCGTGGCGATGGGAATAGAACCGCTGCCGTCCTCAAGCGGGAACTCCAGGTCGTGAAAATGTGACGGGAGGGACTTGTCCTCTGTCTCAGCCTGCGCGACTGCCGTGCGGCACTCGGGACACCATAGAGTGGGAGCCTCCCTGCGGTATACAAACCCCTTCGCATTCAGGTCAAGGAAGGATCGCTGACTTATGCGCTGGACCCATGGATCGATCGTGGTGTAAAGGAGGTCCCAGTCGCAGGAGAATCCAAAGCGGGTCCAGAGGTCACGGAACATGGCCTCCGCGCCCTTGGTCACATCGAGACATAGATCCACAAACTCACTCCGTGGCATGTCCTGCGCCTTGACGTTCTTCTCTTTCTCGGTGAAACGCTCGCTCGGAAGCCCATTGTCATCGAAGCAGAAAGGATAGAAGACCTCTTTGCCCCTCATCCGATGATAGCGAGCCATAACCTCTGCCTGAACGTAACTGAAGATGTGACCCATATGGATCATGCCTGATACTGTAGGGGGGGGTGTGTCTATCGCATAGAGTGGTTTCCCAGACTCAGGGTTGAACCTGAATATGCCCTTGTCGGACCAGTAGCTCTGCCAGCGGGGTTCCGCTTCGACGGCTTTATATCTTTTTTGTAATGGCACAGCATTATCCTCTCCGGAGTGGAACAGCCCTTCTGAAGCCGGGAAAATAACCCTCGGGAGCCCCTCTCCACAAGTGTAAGCCCGGTGTTGACCTGAGTCATCCTGCATGTAATTATGCAATCCAGGAATTCTCTTACGAGAGCCATTCGCTATTTAGTTCGTTCATATCCCGCTGTAGTAACCTGTCTGATGCCACGATGGGGGAACAGATGGCTCCAGCTGCCTTTTCGAGCGAAACAGTACCGATCTCCGAAAAAATAATAGAACTCCTGCATGTTGCGGGAGGCGGTCCATTGAGCCAGGGGCTTATTGCATATGTCCTGGATATGGACCGAGCCTCGGTCCTTCCGGAGATCAACGAGCTGATCGAAGAGGGCATAATCGCCGAGAAGACTGAGCAGAGATCTCCTGGCTGGATGCTCCTCGATCCTGAGCCTCCTCCTGACACGGATACTCTTCCCCCGCAGTGGAGCGAGAGGCTGGTGGAGTATGCGCTCTCCTCCCCCGGGGCAACCGTCTCGGAGCTTGTCGCAGCTGCGGATCAGGTCAGGACTGAGCCCGGACTTCGAGCCGGGCTTCTGCACCAGGCTGTGACATCTGCCAGGGAGATCGGCGAGTTCAGAACCGTGAGTACCCTTGTCGAGGATATGATCGCTCTGTCGGGGGACGGGCTCACAGAGGTTCAGGTCAGGGATATCATCGCTATCGTTGAACCCAGACAGCTGAAGGAACTCGATCCAGCGGTTGTCAAGGAGTTCATCTGCGGGGTCATGGATGGATTCAATCTTCACTCGGACAGGATTATGGCCCTGACCAGACTTGGCGAGATAGAGATCATGGGAAATCGTCTCCCCAAGGGGATCCTCCTGCTTAACGAGGCGTTGAGCATCAGCATTGAACATGAGATCGGCGAGTGGATCCCTGCCATTCTCGAAAACCTTGCTGAAATGACCTCTGATTATGACCGTATCAGCCGCACTGCTGAGCAGATACATGAGGTGATTGCCTGGACCCCTGTTCTCTCGGATGATGATCTCAAGCTCCGCATACTGGCGACTGCTGCTGCTTCACTGGCCCGGATCAAGCGTCACAAGGCAGCTAACACCACGATCCAGGCGGCAATTGCACTCTCCTCTCAGATATCGCCCGACACCAGAAGGATACTTGAGTGGTGCCGCGCCAGGGTTCATATTGCATCCGGTCGTGTGAGCGAGTCGGTTGTCTTCCTTGAACGGGCTCTTCTGCTTGCAGAGAACCTGAATGATCAGGCAGCGGTGTCGGACATTCTTGATACACTTGTTCTGACCATGAAGGGTCAGCCCGGCTATACTATCAGAAGTCTCACCGCCATAATGGAGAGGGTCTCCCGCAGAGCCACAACCAGCGGGAACATATCCAATCAGCTGTATGCGCTGAACCATCTGTCGGACATGTACATGAGGATACTGCAGTTTTCCGGTGTCCAGCGCGTCCATCTAGAGATCGATCGACTGCTGACCACTACGGGACTGCTCCTTCCTGATCCAGTGCCTGACTGGTGCGATGGGTTCCGGAACTATCTGACAGGTGGTCAGTTCAGTGGCAGTGAAGCGAACCTCCTCATTTCCGGCAGCGTTGAATTCCTGTCCAGGATCAGAGAAGGGGTGAATCCGGGTGCTGAAGCGGATACTATTGCCGAGTACTTCAACTCCCGAGACAGCACCAGCACATTCATATATGGTCTCTGCCTGGCGCTCGAAGCCTTTGCCTGCGGCTTCAGCAGCGCGGCTGCAGTTATTGCCGCTGCTCTACAGCGTTCCGTTGGCAAGGCTGAGGGAGAGAACTCTCCCTGTCTTCGGCTCTGTGTCAGTGGTCTGCTTGCCGAGGAGGACAATGATGCCGAGGACTTTCTCAGTTCGGCTCAGGTTCTTGCCAGACAGATGGATCGGCTTCTCCTCGTATGGATGCTGCTGCGGTGCCGCCTGATACTCGACGTAAAACGGGGAGCACGGCAGACCGCTGGAATTTCCCTGCTTCTGATGGAACTCGACCAGTACATCATGCTCCAGCTTCCAGTCGAGGAAAGAGAGAGATTCTCAGACATCCCCCGGGTTAAGGCGCTGGAGGCTGAACTGGAAAGGATGTCTGGAAGGAGCGGTCCGGTCTCCATCATTCGGGATGCCCTCACCAATCGACTCGAGGTCGATCCCACAAAGGTGCTGGACGAGGTCGGTGCTGTGTCCTCCAGATTCACATCCAGATCCGAAATAAGCTGGAGCCTTGAAGCGATGGGTACAATTACGCGGTCCAGCAGGATTCAGGCCCTCCGCGTGAACAACAGCGATATCAGGATTATCGAGAGCTATGGCCTGGGGAGAGAGAGGCTTCCCGGAAGGGAGTCCACTGAAGTAATACTGCAGCGCCCTGAAGCCATAAGGACAATTGACAATTTCGGCATCAGCCCATTTGGCAGTCGCCGGTTCATGGTCATTCCAACCGCGACAGGATTGACGAGGGAGACAGGCGAGAGAAGACATCCTTCTGGACCGCAGGATTGCGGGAACTATCTTCTCCTGGAGATGGAATCCCCTATCGACACAACCGCCAATACGGAATTCCTCATCTCATGCTTTGTCAGGCAGATAGGCTCATCCCTCCTCCTCAGGGAGAGGGAGACTCAATCCTATTACGATACCATGACCGGAGCTGCGATCCGCTCCTCGTGGATGAAGAGGCTCAATATGGAGCTTGCTGAGGGAGCAACTCCATCAGCACCTCTATCGGTTCTTCTCGTCGATATCGATCGGTTTAAAATGGTCAACGACACTTTTGGACACAGGGAGGGTGACCGCATTCTCAAGGCAGTTGTCACCTCTATCTCGAACGCCCTGAGACCGAATGATGTCATCGGCAGGATAGGGGGAGATGAATTTGGGATAATCCTTCCCGCCGCAAGCACAGAGAATGCGGCCATGATCGCGGAGAGGGTCTGTCTGAAAGTCTCCTCAACGGTCTTCCGTCAGGACCAGATCCCTGTGACGGTGAGCATTGGAGTTGCCACAGTTGACAGCACAGCCAGCCAGAGCGACATGGTCATCAGCCGGGCGGATGCAGCACTTTACCAGAGCAAGCAGAGCGGCAGGAACAGACAGACCGTATGGAGCAGCGCAAGTGATCCCATATTCGATGGTCACAAACGCCTGTCGATTCTCGATACCGGAGACCCCGGCTGGGACCATATCCTCGGGCAGACGGTAATGGAACTCCTCCATACTCCAAGGGAGGAAATAACTATCACGGATTTGGTAGAACGGTTGCGCGATGTTCTACGATGCGAGTACCTGTATCTCGAATCATCCGAGGGGGAGAAAATCGGCTCCGGACCTGAATTTGCTGCCAGGGCGATGGAGAAGGTTCATCATGCATATCCAGGCAGGATCAGCGAGCATGAGAAGGTTCTGGGAAAATTCCACATACTATCGAGAATGCTCCCACGCGGGGGGCAGCAGGTGGCCGTATGGGATGAGACGGAGATCCTGCCACAAAGTATAAAAGGGGTTTTCAGGGCCTTGGGCAATCTTGCTGACCTACTCCTCGGCGGTCGCTGAGAAGCCCATTCAGCGGTGTTCCCTATCCTCTTTCAGAGCCTCCTTCAGGAAGAGACCGGTATGCGAGTCAGGATCTCTGGCCACATCATCAGGGGTTCCTGTAGAGATGATCCTGCCCCCGGCATCCCCTCCATCCGGTCCAAGGTCGATTATCCAGCCCGCATTCTTGATGACGTCAAGGTTGTGCTCAATGACGATGACGGTGTTCCCTGCTCTGACCAGGCGCCCGAGAACGTGCAGGAGCCTGTCGACATCGTAAAAATGCAGCCCGGTAGTTGGCTCATCCAGGATATAGACCGTATGCGAGGAATGCGGTCTGGAAAGCTCTCTGGCCAGTTTGATCCTCTGGGCTTCACCGCCTGAAAGGGTAGGAGCCGGCTGACCTAGCTGGAGGTAACCCAGTCCTACATCGTCAAGCACTTTCAGAATTCTGTAGATGGCAGGGACCCTTTCGAAGTGTACGAGGGCTTCTCCCACGGTGAGGGAGAGCACTTCTGCGATATTCAGACCGCCGTAGGTTATTCGGAGGGTCTCCTTGTTGAAGCGCATTCCCCTGCAGGTCTGACATTCAACGAATACATCAGCAAGGAAATGCATTTCGATCTTGCGGACTCCTGCTCCGCTGCATTCCTCACATCTGCCTCCTTTAACGTTGAAGCTGAATCGACCGGGCTTGTATCCCCTTATTTTCGCTCCCGTGGTCAATGCGAACAGGTCCCTGATGTGGTTGAATACCTTGGTGTAAGTAACGGGATTGGACCTCGGGGTGCGACCGATAGGATCCTGGGAAATGTTGATCACCTTGTCTACGGATCCAATACCTGCCAGAGACCGGAAGGGTCCTGGCCGCTTCCCGGATGAGCCGCCTACCGCAGCGGAAAGCGCCGGATAGAGTGTCTGGCTGATGAGAGAGCTCTTGCCCGAACCCGATACGCCGGAGACACAGACAAATCTCCCCAGGGGGATGGAAACATCCACATTTTTCAGGTTATGAAGACATGCACCCTTGAGTTCAATCCATTCGCTGCCCATTACATGGCGCTCTACGGCACGGTGTATGCGCTTTCTTCCCGCCAGGTAGTCGCCTGTAAGGGAGGTATGACTGGCCATGATGTCCTCTGGAGTTCCCGATGCTACCACCTCACCGCCGTGAACTCCTGCTCCTGGACCGAAGTCGATAACGTGATCCGCGCTGAGGATGGTGTCTCTGTCGTGCTCCACGACAAGAACGGTGTTGTCCAGATCGCGAAGCTCCAGGAGGGTGGAAAGCAGACGCCTGTTATCCCTTTGGTGCAGACCAATGGTTGGCTCATCAAGGACGTAAAGCACACCAGTCAGGCCGCTGCCGATCTGACTTGCCAGCCTTATTCTCTGAGCCTCTCCGCCGGAGAGAGTCGGGGCTGCCCTGTCCAGAGTAAGGTAATGCAGACCCACGTTATTGAGAAAGCCGATCCTTGTCCGGATCTCCTTGAGGAGCTCTCCGGATATCTGCTTCCTGAAATCGTCAAACACGATATTGCTGAAGAACTCCATGAGGTCGTTCACGGTCATGCAGTTCAGGTGGTGGATCCCCTTGCCTCCTACGGTCACAGCCCTTGCTTCGGAACGGAGCCTGCTTCCGCCGCAGGCTGAACACGGGGACTTATTGAAGAAACGTTCGTAATGTTTCCTTGCGGCCTGGCTGGTGGTGTTCCTGTATCTCCGCTCCAGCTGGGGGATGACACCCTCCCAGCCTGATTCCCATGTGCCGCTGCTCTTGCTCGAGGACCATCGCATGGTGATCTTCATATCCCCCGACCCGTAGAGGATGACATCTCTTACATCCTCAGAGAGGCTCTTCCATGCTGCTCCCGGATTGAAGTTCAACTCGGCTGATAGAGCCTTTATGAGGTTGATCACCATTCCCGACGGTACTCCCCAGGGGATCACAGCCCCTGCATTTATCGAGAGTGCCGTCCTGGGGACGACAAGAAGCGGGTCCACCTTCATCTCAAAGCCGAGTCCCGAACACCCTGTACACATACCGAGCGGACTGTTGAAGCTGAAAAGCTGGGGGGTGAGTTCAGGCATACTCGTCCCGCACCAGGCACAGGCTGAGTGCTCGCTCATCAGTATCTCTTCGCCTGTGTCGGCATTCCGTACTGAGAGAGTCCCTCCCCCCTCGCGGAGGGCGGTCTCCACTGAGTCTGTTAACCGGCTGGAGATGTCCTCTCCTGCGATGAGCCTGTCGACGACAAGAAGAATATCATGCTTCTTCCTGGGATTCAGCGTGATCCCATCCTCGAGGAGAAGTATCTCTCCATTGACGAGTACCCTCACAAACCCTTTTCGCATCAGTTCAGGGAAGAGGTCGGGGAAAGCTCCCTTTCTGTTCCGGATGAGCGGTGCAGTTATCAGCAGTCTTGCTCCTTCAGGAGAGGTCATTATCCGCTCAACCATCTCCTGGGCGGACTGGCTCGTGACCTCTCTGCCGCAATCGGGGCAGTGAGGAGTGCCGGCTCTCGCGAAGAGGACCCTGAGATAATCGGATATCTCGGTAACGGTACCGACTGTTGATCTGGGGTTGTGACTGACGCTCTTCTGCTCAATCGAGATGGCAGGCGAGAGCCCTTCGATACTTTCGAAAAGAGGTTTTTCCAGCTGTCCGAGAAACTGCCTGGCATAGGCGGAAAGGGACTCCACATATCGCCTTTGACCTTCGGCGTATAGCGTATCGAAGGCGAGAGAGCTTTTACCTGAGCCGGATACTCCGGTGAGGACCACAAGTCTGTTCCTTGGAAATTCGACAGTGATGTTCTTGAGGTTATGCTCTCGGGCACCCCTGATGACCACTCTGTCCATGAACCTCTCCCATATGGATATCCCGGGATGAATACATTGGTACTAACCCGCATCCATCACAAACAAGCGCATGTGATGGATGCAGGTTAACTACCTAATATACAATCACCGCAACCCCTGCACGGATGTGTCACAATAGCACACAGCGGGTACATAAACATCCTTATCTGTCTTGCATAAGCAACGATAACCATATGCAGCACATCAGAATAGACTTCAAGTCCCATCTGGCATGCTGATTGCTTTAAATTGTACTGAAATGAGACGCCCCTGACGGGCGAAGGAAATAGCAACCGAATGAGCTTCCCCCCTTCGCGGGAAGACTTGAATGGACAGGAGAGAAGAATGAGCAAGATAATAGGAATTGACCTTGGAACGACAAATTCATGTGTTGCGGTCATGGAGGGTGGAGAACCCACAGTGATCCCCAACTCTGAAGGCTCCAGGACCACCCCTTCCGTGGTTGGATTCAATGACAAGGGAGAGAGACTCGTCGGAGTAGTCGCGCGCAGGCAGGCAATTGCAAATCCTGCCAGCACAGTGTTTTCCGTTAAGAGGCTCATGGGACGGAAATTCATTGAAGTCAAGGACGAAAAGGTGCCGTACAGGATAGTCGAAGGACCCAACGGTGACGCTCTTATTGAGGTAATGGACAAGAAGTACTCACCGCCCGAGGTCTCAGCAATGATCCTGCAGAAGATGAGGCAGACCGCCGAGGATTACCTTGGTGAGAAGATAGAGAAGGCTGTTATCACAGTTCCGGCATACTTCAACGACAGCCAGAGGCAGGCCACCAAGGATGCCGGCAGGATCGCCGGTCTCCAGGTCGAGAGGATCGTCAACGAGCCTACCGCGGCGGCTCTTGCCTATGGGCTCGACAAGGACTCATCGAACAAGACAATAGCTGTCTTCGATCTCGGTGGTGGTACTTTTGATATTTCCATTCTTGAAATCGGCGAAGGCGTCTTCGAGGTGAAATCCACTAATGGCGATACACACCTTGGCGGAGACGATTTCGACCAGAGAATAATTGACTGGCTGGTCGATGAGTTCATGAAGCAGCAGGGGATCGACCTCTCGAAGGATCCAATGGCCCTTCAGAGGCTCAAGGAGGCTGCTGAGCGTGCGAAGTGTGAGCTCTCAACCACGCAGAGCACCAGCATCAACCTTCCCTTCATCACTGCGGACGCCAGTGGTCCGAGGCACATGGATATGAACCTCACTAGATCGCAGCTTGAGAAGCTTGTCGATGATCTCGTGGTCAGGACGAACGAGCCCTGCGTGAAGGCCATGAAGGATGCCGGTCTCGATGCATCAGGTATCGATGATGTGATCCTCGTCGGTGGACAGACCAGAATGCCCATGGTTCAGAAGAAGGTCTCGGAGATATTCAAGAGAGAACCCCACAAGGGAGTCAATCCCGATGAGGTAGTTGCCGTGGGTGCCGCCATCCAGGCCGGTGTACTCTCCGGGGATGTGAAGGATGTGCTTCTACTCGATGTGACTCCGCTCACACTCGGCATCGAGACTCTAGGAGGAGTCTCCACCGCCATCATCGAGCGCAATGCCACCATCCCGACGAAGAAGAGCCAGGTATTCAGCACCGCAGCGGACAATCAGCCTCAGGTGGAGATCATCGTTCTCCAGGGTGAGAGGGATATGGCTGCCGATAACCGTATCCTCGGTCGCTTCGTGCTCGATGGGATCCCGCCTGCTCCGAGGGGTCTTCCCCAGATAGAGGTTACGTTCGATATCGATGCAAACGGCATCGTGCATGTATCAGCCAGGGACAAGGCTACAGGCAAGGAGCAGAAGATCAGGATCGAGGCCTCCAGCGGTCTGAACGAGCAGGAGATCGAGCGCATGGTCAATGAGGCTGAGGAACATGCGGAAGAGGATGCAGGACGCAGGGAGAAGGTCGAGAGAAGAAACCACGCCGATGCACTGGTCTTCGAAATAGAGAAACAGCTCAAGGAGTTTGGCGATAAGTTCGACTCCGGTGACAGGGAGAGGCTTGAAGGCGTCATCAAGAGTATGAAGGCAGCCCTCGAAGGCGATGACGACGATCTGATCAAAACCACCTATGCGGAGCTAGAGGAGACATGGAAGCAGGTAGGTGCGGCTTTCTACAAGAAGCAGCAGGATGAAGCACAGGCCGCCGGTGCAGCTGGCGGAGCCGGACAGGAGTCCGCTGCCCCCGAGGAAGATGACAACACTGTAGAGGCCGACTTCGAAGTGGTAGACGACTGATGACTGATCCCAGAAGAACTCCACCGGGATCGTTCAGGCGCAATGGGCAGGTACGGAGGCGTGTTCCAGTGAAAAGATCGCCCCTGAAGGCTGAGACCCTGGACATAGAAGATCTCACAGGGTTCTCTCCCAGCGAATCACCTCACTCCGATGAGATGGAGACAGAGGAGTTCATAATCGGAGATGAAACCGACCAGGAGGAGAGCGGAGGGACGGAGCAGAATTCCGAGGAAGAAGTTTCCGATCTGGCCGATGAGAACAGGGAGCTTCGCGAGTCACTGATCAGGCTGCAGGCGGAGTTCGAGAACTACCGAAAAAGACAGGCAAGGGAGTTCAGACGCCTCAGTATACAGGGAAAAAGGGCGCTGATGGTCGAACTGCTCGCAGTACTCGACAATTTCGACAGGGCCATGCTCCATAGAGATGAGAACGGACATCCCCCGCAGGAGATAGCTGAAGGAATGTTCCGAACCGCTGATCTGATGAGGAGGATACTCGAGCAGGAGGGTCTGCAGGCTCTTGATGTAAGGAGCAGCGATCCCTTTGATCCGAATATCCACGAGGCTATGGTGGCTACTGAAGTGGATGGTATCCAAATAGATACTGTGCTGGAGATCCTCGAAAAGGGCTATCTCCTGAATGATGAACTCCTTCGTCCTGCCAGGGTCGTTGTAGGTAAACCCCTCAAGGACTCCATATCTGCAGATCCGGCTTCCTCTGAGAATGAGGGGGGACAGGGCGAAGAGTGAACAGGAATCTCTATAAGATCATAGGGGTTGATGAAAAGGCGACTCCGGAGCAGCTTAAAAAGGCTTACCGGAAACTCGCCAAGAAGTATCATCCCGATGCCAATCCAGGCAATAAGAAGGCTGAGGAACGCTTCAAGGAGGTCTCCGAGGCGTACGATATTCTTGGTGATCCCGAGAAGCGCGAGCAGTACGACCTGATGCAGAAGGGCGGTCCTGCGGCCTGGGGTGCCGGTGGAGCTGCTTCCGGTGGTTTCGGCGGCGGGGGTATCGAGGATATCCTGCGATCCATGTTCGGCGGCGGTTTCAGTTCCCCTTCAGGAGGCGGATTCTCACAGCGCTCCGCTTCCAGGCCGACCATCACTGTTAGAGTACCTTTCCGGACCGCGGCACTTGGTGGGAGTGTCAAGACCCGGATCGAGGTCCCCTCAACCTGTCCTGTGTGCATGGGAGCGGGTGGCTCTGGGGAAAGTACATGCTCAAGCTGCGGCGGTTCCGGCAGGATGCAGCAGGGGCAGATGGTTATGCCATGCTCGAACTGTGGAGGAAGAGGCAGCACTTTCACAAGCGTCTGCTCCACCTGCGGCGGCACTGGTGAAGTTATGAGCGCTGAAAATATAGATATCAATATCCCTCCAGGTTCGGATAGCGAGACGATGCTCAGACTCTCAACTCCCGCAGGCAGGTCATTTCTCGCAAGGATCGAAGTAAGACCTGATCGCTTCCTCAGTCGGGAGGGAAGGAACATTCACTGTACTGTCAGGATAAGTGCTCCCCAGGCTGTCCTGGGAACGAAGCTGAAGATAAGGACACTGGATGGGAAGATTCTCCTGAAGATCAAGCCGGGCACCCAGCCTGGAACCGTCATACGGATACCCGGAAAGGGCCTTACCTACAGAGGGACAAAGGGCGATCAGCTTGTGCATGTAGAAGTTGAGCTACCGACTGAAGTAACCCCCGAAGAGGAAACACTCTGGAAGAAACTCGGGGAGAACGGTTGACGATGAACTTCGCCGGTGTTATTCCCGATGGGTCTGAAGTGAAGCCGGTATTTATTAGCCCGGTGGGCGCTTTCCACCTGGAGGAGAAGTGAACTACGCATACCTTGCTATACTGATACCCGGATTTCTGCTTTCCGTGGCAGGATTTGTTTTTCTCGGTAAGAAGCTGCATCCGGTACTCACCGGAGCGATGTTTCTCGTAGGCGTTTGCGGAATGGTTCTCGGGATACTGCTTACCTGTGTGCCTGACTTCTTCTCGGGCTAGAGTCGCTTTGTAATTGCCAGGAGTTTGCAAAAGGCAGTACCAGCAAGTTTGAGATCTGCCTGAGGAGAGATACGGCAATATCTTACAGCAAAATGCTGTAAATTATGCCAGTGTGATTCGAAAGAAAAGCGTACACTGTGGGATAGAGTACTCCTTGTCGCTTTCTATGATAAGCATATTATCAGATGCGATACGATGGCTTAATAGAGCCCCATGTTGTGGAATGTAATTCCTGGGAATCACCGTATGCAGTTGCCGTGATGCCGTATAATCTCCAAAGTACATTCACTGAGCCACCAGGTCCATGACCGCCAGCTGATTCAAATGAAAACCCCATCCAATTGCCATTTCGTGAACTGTTCCAATCAAGGAATATTTCGATAGAACCATGTTCGGACATACCACCCATCCAGAAAATACGTTCCCGCCAGATTGTTATGGGATCAGGAGATTCGGTGATGATAGATACTGAAAAAACAGCGCTGCCTTCATTTACCATGATATACAGGTAGTATGGTATTAGAACAGAAATGCTGTCTGTTCCGTCAGGAACAAAGTATATAGCCCTCATTGCCAGGCTGTCTTCTCCTGCGGTGAATAGAGTGGATTCCCACTCAGGACCGGAAGCTGCCATTGTTGCACCATCTGCTCCAAAAGACCAACCTCTAGTGAACCAGAATTCAGGCAGTGTTTGGAAATCGGATTGAAAGATGATTGTCTCTGCCGAAATCAGGGGAGTCAGAATCACATAGAAGAGTATTACTTGAAGAGTTCTCACGAAGTCCTCCATTTGCTGAGGAAATCTCACTATAACAATTCTACTGCCTTATTATTCTGAGTCAAAGAAGTACTCACTCGGCCATGTGAACATAACAGGCAAGTACTTAGGATTAGTTGCTAACAGCATTTTATAAATCAAGAAGGCGTGATACACCGGCTGAAGGACAGCAGAAATAGCACGTATCTACTGTTTTCCGCCCAATCAGCTCCATCAGAGGGAGAGTTCGTAAGAAGAGGTGTGCTATTCAGATAATCGGCGATCAACTGACTATTATGATTCCCTATGTCTCTGCTGGAGAAACTTAGTTTTTCAGCAGCCCCATTTTTCTGAATTTTTCAACGAATCGGAGCAGGAGCTCGTCAGCCGGATGAGACTCCAGCATTGACTGTGCCCTGGAAGCAGCCTTCTCGAGCTCATTCTCCTGAACCAGTTCCCTGATTTCGACGATGTAGCCGGGCGCATCTGGGGTCTGCTCGGGCTCGGATGTGTCTGCGGAATGATTCCCCTCAAGGCCACCTGTCGATTCAATCTCGTTCAGGAGCTCCTTGAGTCCCTCGGCCTGAGGCAGAAGATCGAAAGCCTCCCTGGCTATTATGACTGCTTTTTCTGGATTGCCGTTCTCCAGCTCTCGCCTGCCGATGCGGACGAGGTTGGCCGACTTGATGCGCCTGCGGAGAAGGGCCATCCTCATGGTGGCATCTTTGCTGTCCGGGGCGAGCTTCCTGGCCTGTTTCAGGAAGTTGATCGCTCCAGCCTGGTCTCCCTGTTCGTAGGCACTGTCAGATGATGCAAACAGTTCGGTCAGCCTGTCCTGAGATGCCATAGAGTCGTTCCTTTCCCGACGGGTCGTGATTCCCACAGATATTTCCTCTTCCGGTGCGGAGGGAGTCGCGGTTGTTCGTTTTCTTTCAATTGCTAGTATTGCCTGTATGACCAGCCCTTTGTTGCCGTCGAATCTGACAGCCTCTTTCATCAGGTCAAGAGCGGTGTTCCGGGAACCGGCGTCCAGCTCGCTCTTCGCATTCTCGACAAGTCTGGCCACACGTTTCTTAAGCCGCATTGATCATTCGCCCCTTACGACGATCCTATATACATGCATAACTGACGGCGATCACCGTCCGGAAGTGATCCGCCTACGGAATACTCCCGGTTTCTCAATGATCCCGGCATCCTGCATCCCATTGCCTGCAGTCCTGATGAATATACCAGATCGTTAACTGCGAGGTATCCCGGAATGAGAACGATTGCCGGGATGACATGGTTAAGTTAGTTTTCGCCTGTTGATCTGCATCATCATTCCAGGAAGTGAGTTCGTTTGATTAACCCTATTAGACGCATCCTCGGTATGGAGCTTCGCGGTCCGGCAATGACGCCATCAGGAGCAGGATCCGTTGAGTTCGTTGACGTGACACTCAGAGACGGGCAGCAGTCCCTTCTGGCAACAAGGATGTCAGGGGACCAGGTCATGCGTCTCCTGCCGATGATCATCAGTACAGGGATAAGAACACTTGAGGTGTGGGGAGGTGCCACACTCGACTCGGCGATGCGCTATCTGGATGAGGACCCCTTTGAGCGTCTCTCCCGGATGAATGAGCTTGCCGCCGGTTCCGGGTGCAGGCTCCGCGCCCTCTCCAGAGGTAGAAATCTCTTCGGGTACGATCCATACCCCAAGGATATCATCATCGATTTCAACAGGGAAGCGGTGAAGGCCGGCATTGGTATAATGAGGATATTCGATGCCCTGAATTACATACCCAACTTCAGTGAGGCGCTGGAGGGCACCAGGGCTGCCGGCGGGCTCTTCGACGGCGCTATCTGCTATACAACGGGTGAGCCGTACGACGTGGAGCACTTCATCGGAAAGGCTCTTGAACTGCAGGCGCTCGGCGCTGATATGATATCCGACAAGGATATGGCGGGGCTCAAGGAGCCTGGCATCGCCTGGGACTACTACAAAAGGCTCAAGGACAGCATCGATGTGCCCATAGTAAGTCATACTCATTGTACGCCCGGTTATGGACACATGTCCGCTGTCATCGCCCTTCTTGCCGGTATTGACATGATAGATACCTGCTTCCTTCCCCTGGCAGGAGGGGCTTCCCACCCTTCTGTCGAAGTACTCTCGCTGTTTGCCGAGCTGCTGGGGATGAAGACGGGTCTCGACCTCTCACCCGAAGGACTGCAGCCCCTTCATGATTCCATCCGAGATGTCATCAGGGAGATAGGGGAAGAGTTCTCTATTGAGGTTCACGATACGGTCTGGCCAGGTAGGGATGTCCTTCTTCCGATGGCTTCGGAAGTGCTGCAGCTCCTCTCGCAGGGCAGGACCGGCAGGGCGCTTGAGGTCATGCATGCCATCGAGGAGGCCTGTGGATTTCCTCCGCCGAATGATCAGGTCAGGAAAGCACAGATACCGGGTGGTATGTACAGCAATTTCACAACGCAGCTGGCGAAGGACGGGAAGTCTGAGAATCTGGGAGCTGCACTCGACGCTGTACAGGACATCAGGAAGAAAGCCGGTTGGTGTCCTCTGGTGACGCCGACATCTCAGATAGTGGGCGTGAAGGCATATCTCGAGGCTCTTGGAAAGACTGATGTCAATCCACTGCAGTACGAGAACCTGATCGCCGGTTTCTATGGGAAGACTCCTTTCCCTGTCGATCCTGATTACAGGGAGGAGATCTGCGGATTCAGAGAGGAGAGGAGCTACGATCCCTCCGATTTCAACAGGAAGATCCCGATGCTTGACGGGACTGATCTGCCGCTGGCCTCCACACCACATGAAAAACTTCTTTACTATCTCTTCCCTGACAGCTCGGGCAGGGCCTATCTCGAGAGGAGAAGAGCTGCTGACTGGGAGCGGATCAGGAAGGTCAGGAAGCTCGAAAGACTGGAGAGGAAGGCCAGGAAGGCGAAGAAACTGCAGCAGGAATCGGTACTTCATTCCTGCGCGGGTGAGATGGACCGTCTGTCTGAGGAACTGTCATATGCTCTCGAGAATGCCTGTGAATGGCTTTACGAGCCAGCTCCGCTGGAAGAGATGACTGATCTCGCAGACCAGGCAGAGAAGAAGGTCCAGGAGCCTCCAGGTTGACGCTCAAGCGCAAACGGGAGTATTATTTTAGGTCGTGGAATGATTTGAGGTATATTGCAACCACGTAAAAAAAAGTGCTAAAAAGCCGTTAGCCCGACCTCAGGCCGCCGGCAGGCGGTTCTTTTTTTCGGCTGAGAAAGGTGCGCACCGCAATGAGAAGTCAATTCACGAGCGAATCAGTCTCAGAGGGTCATCCGGACAAGGTCTGTGATCAGATATCAGATGCGATCCTCGACGCTCACCTCAAGGACGATCCCAGAGCTCATGTCGCCTGCGAGACGCTCGTAACAACCAACTTCTGCCTCCTTGCAGGTGAGGTCAAGAGTCACACAGACGTTGATTACGAGAAGGTTGCCAGGGATACCATCCGCTCCATCGGATACGATCTGCCGGATCTCGGTTTCCACTTCGACGAGAATACATACAAGATCAAGATCCACTCACAGTCACCTGATATCGATCATGGAGTCGTTGATAACGAGGGTGCTGGAGACCAGGGTCTGATGTTCGGTTTTGCATGCAGCGAGACCGATGCATGCATGCCCTATCCCATTCAGCTTGCACACCGGCTTCTTGAGCAGCTCCGCGAGGTCCGCAGATCAGGGGAACTCCCATGGGCAAGACCTGACGCGAAGAGCCAGGTTACTGTTGAATATGACGGCTTCATGCCGATAATGCTGGAAGAGATCCTCCTCTCCATCCATCATGATCCTGATGCGGAGAACGGTCCCATGGCCGAGGAGGTCACGGAGAAGGTCATCAAACCCGTGCTTGCCAACTGCAGACCCCACCTGTCATGGACCGGCAAACTCCTCTACAACCCCTCAGGCCGTTTTGCTATCGGAGGTCCTCACGGGGATACGGGTCTCACCGGGAGAAAGATAATAGTCGATACGTACGGCGGGACGGGACGCCACGGTGGTGGAGCCTTCTCAGGCAAGGACTCGACAAAGGTCGACCGTTCAGCTGCCTATATGGCCAGACACATCGCCAAGAACATCGTTAAGGCGGGGATTGCGGAGCGATGCGAGATCCAGCTGGCCTATGCGATAGGAAAACCAGATCCGGTATCAGTCATGGTCGAGACATTCGGGACAGAGCACATCTCAGATCTCACCAGGCTCGAGCCGGTGATCAGAGATCTCTTCCCTCTAAGACCCTACCGGATAATTGAGTATCTTGATCTGAGGAAGCCAGTCTTCGGGCTCACATCGGCCTTCGGTCACTTCGGCCGGGAACAGGGGGAAGACGGTTCGTTCTCCTGGGAAAAGACCGACAAAGCCGAGGAACTGGCTTCAAGACTCCTCTAAGATGCGAATACACCCGCTCTGCATAGCGGAGCGGGTCTCCCTGGCTTGGAGATTTGCGGGTTATGTGTCCCTCAACAACAAGGGCTGACAGATGCTTGTAGCCATTCTCATGACGATCGGACTGCTCTCTGATCCCGCGGACAGTCTCGATGCCCGTCTCCAGGAGACCCAGAACTTCATCGAACAGCTGGAGACCGAGGAAGCTGCCGTCTCGGAGATCCTCGATGCCATTCGAGATCACCTGGGAACTGCCAGGAATCTCTATAACGAACTTGCACTCGAGGAGGCACAGATCTCCCGCCAGCTAAGCGGAGTGGCAGATAGATACAACGCTGAGGACTATCTTCAGAATGAACTGGAGAAAAGTCTCTCGTCCTACCTTCTTTACATGTACTCGCACAGGAATGCCGGTGGACTCGGATCGTTCTTCGTCGAAGGCGGTTTCGGCAGGATGCTGCGACGACAGGCATACGTGGACTATCTGGCATCCAGAGCGGCTGTAGAGGTCTACACTCTGGGCAGGAGCAGGGATTCCCTGAATACATGCAGAGACTCTCTCGAGATACTCCTTACCTCGATACAGGCACTGAGAGAGCAGATGGGGGAGGTCCAGACAAACATCCTCGCCGAGGAGGAGAGACAGATCGAGCTTCGCGCAATGCTGAGCGATGATATTGCTGCTGCACAGGAATCAATTGCAGTCTTTGAGGCCGCAAGTCAGAGCAGAGCCCTGTTCGTAACAAGGCTCAGCTCAACCTCCTCGTCCACTTCACAGGGGACACCACTGATCGAACCCTCGGAGGACAGCTTCATCGGGCTTGCCGCAGGATCTCTCCCCTGGCCAGCCGCTGGACAGGTCGCGAGAGGTTTCGGTGTAGAGATCCACCCGATCTACCACACGGAGACCAACAGTGATGGATTGACCCTGCTGACCGCTCCGGCAGAACCAGTGTATGCGATAGCGCCTGGTGATGTGCTTTACGCCAGGGAGTTTCTCAGCATGGGGATGATGGTAGTGGTTGACCATCTTGACGGTTATCACACTATTTACGGGTATATGGATCAGGTCAGTGTTATGATGGGGGATCAGGTGGAGCAGGGAGATCAGGTCGGCAGAACGGGATTGGTGCCCGGTGGCCAGCCGGGCTATTACTTCGAGATCCGCCGGGGAGCCGTGCCCGTCAATCCTCGAGAGTATCTGGAGTAAGCGATGGGGATATTCCGACAGGTCCGGGGCCAGGAGGCAGCCGACCAGATCCTCAGCCGTTCACTGGAGACGAACAGACTTGCCCATGCCTATCTGTTCGCCGGTCCTGAGGGGGTAGGGAGGCTAACCGCCGCACTGGAGCTTGCCGCTACACGGATGTGTTCAGAGATATCATCTGGATACTGCGGTTCGTGCAGGGATTGCAGGAGAGTGATGTCCTTCTCGCACCCGGATGTAAGGATCACAGTCCCGGTTGTCGGAAGCACTGAACCCGATGATCTGGCCGCTCTGTTCCGGACAAGAATTGAGGATGGGATATCTCCGCTCTCTTTTCCCGGCAATGCCGCCATTGCCATCCATCAGGTCAGAGAGATGGAGAAGAGACTTTCAATGAAGTCCTTCGAGGGTAATGGGCATATAGAGATATTCACTGCTGCCCACAGGATGCGGATAGAAGCTGCAAATGCGCTTCTTAAAACCCTTGAGGAACCCCCTGACAACACGGTGATCATTCTCGTCAGCTCCTCCTGGAGGGCTCTTCTTCCTACCGTCAGATCACGGTCGCACCTTGTGCGGTTCAGACGCCTCCCAACCGAGGCGGTGGTTTCGATAATTGAAGAGAAAATGGGCATCACCCCCGAACTGGCCCTGAAATTCGCACGGATGAGCGATGGCTGTCCAGGGAGGGCGCTCATTGCAGCAGCGGGTGAAGAGTCTCAGGATTTGGAGGGGGGACCTGCAGATGTGCTGGAGCGGGTCATCTCGGGAAATCTCCCCTCCGATGTGATCAGCATGGCGGTATCGCTGGCTCAGAAGCTGAGGAGAGAGGGAACCATGGAGCTGGTAACCGGTATGAGAGCCTGTATGCACGATATCAGAAGAGTCGCCAGGGGTCTTCCCCCGCTTGTGATTGATCTGAATAAACTGGAGAAACTGAGAGTACCGGATGATGCGGCACAGGAAGCACTGGAGATATTCAATACTGCCAGCGAGAGATTGAGGGGCAATGGAATGGCAAGGGTAGTACTTTCCGCGGCTCTGCTGGGACTCTGGGAACTTGTCTCATCCGCGACCTTATCCGGAAAGGGAAGCGCTCAGTGAGTGTGAATAAAGGAAAACAGCACGATAATACAGGGGAATTCAGACGGAATGCGACAGAGCTGTTCAGACTCGTCTTCAGTGCCAAGCGTCTGGAGACCTTTGCCAATGAATCCGAAGAGCCGGCAGGTGTCGGCGAGTTTGTGGCGGTCTCCGTTGACCGTGGAACTGATCTCGGCCGGGTGGTGGCCAAATACGATCCAAGGGAACCCGTTGCCTCAATAGCGGGCTCCTACCTCAGGAAAGCCACCGCATCAGATATGACCAAATACAGAGAGAACAGGGAGTTCGAGAAAAGAGTTCAGAAGTTCTGTGAAGAGCGTGTTGTTACGAGAAAACTGGAGATGAGACTTGCCGCCTGTGAGGTTCAGCTCGACAGGAAGAAGATCAGGATCTACTTCACTGCGGACCAGCGAACCGATTTTCGGGGGATCGTAAGGGATCTGGCCAGCAAGTTCCATGCGAGGATAGAGATGCGGCAGATCGGGGTCAGAGATGACGCCAGGAAGAAGGATGGTGTCGGCATATGCGGAAGACAGCTGTGCTGCAGCTCCTTCCTTTCCCACTTTAGATCCATCACCCTGAAGACCGTCCGGGATCAGAATCTCTCTCCGAATCCATCCAAGGTCTCCGGGCTGTGCAGCAGGTTGATGTGCTGTCTTGCGTTCGAAACCGAATTCTATAGGAGAGCTGCAGGACTGTATCCCGGACTCGGGGCAACTGTTAGGATAGGCAAGCAGCATGCGGAAGTCACGGGGATAGACATTTTCCAGGAAACGGTCTCTCTTAAAATGGAAGACGGATCGGAAAAGACCCTGGACATAGAGAAGTATCACAGGAAGCGCAAACCCGTCGGGAAAGCGACGGGAAGCGAGAGCCCTTCGAGGGGGCAGCAAGGCAAGCGGAGCAGGAATGCTACCGGGAGCAGGCCCTCTTCGTGATTTGGAGCCTATGATGAGCAGATATCTTGTAACCAGTGCCCTGCCGTATGCCAACGGACCGAGCCATCTCGGACACCTCGCAGGTGCCTACCTTCCTGCTGACATATATGTACGCTTCCTGCGGATGCAGAGCGAGGATGTCATCTTCATCTGCGGTACTGACGAGCACGGAGTTCCCATAACAATAACCGCGGAGAAAATGGGGCTGACTCCCCGCGAGATCGTGGATCATTACCATTCAGTCATCGCTGAGGACTTCAGGAGAATGGGCATCTCCTTTGACAACTTTTCGAGGACAGAGACCCCCGAGCATTACCGGTTCGCGCAGGATGTCTTTCTCAAGCTGCTCGACAGGGGTTTCATTGTAGAAAAGCCCATGGAGCAGTTCTACTGCGGAGAATGCGAGCGCTATCTTCCGGACAGATACGTGGGCGGGACATGTCCTGAATGCAGTGAAGAGGGAGCCAGGGGAGACCAGTGTGAGTCTTGCGGAACATGGCTTGATGCCCTTGATCTTGTTAATCCTGTCTGTACCATATGCGGGGCGACACCTGTACCGAGGGAGACCAGGCACTGGTTCCTTTGTCTCGACCGGTTTCAGGACTGGCTCAAGGGATGGCTCGGAGAGCATTCCGACTGGCGTCCCAATGTCCTCAATTACTGCAACGGCTGGCTCAAGGAGGGGCTCAGGGAGAGAGCGATCACCAGAGACCTGAGCTGGGGAGTGCCCGTACCTGTCGAGGGTGCCGAGGGCAAGGTGCTCTATGTCTGGTTCGAAGCCCTTCTCGGCTACGTAAGCAGTACGAAGGAGTACTTCGCCCGCAAGGGTGAGCCTGAGCGCTGGAAGGATTACTGGAAAGACCCGGAGACCAGACTCATACACTTCATCGGCAAGGACAACATCGTTTTCCACGCAGTGATCGAACCCTCTATCCTTCATGGACTGGGGGACTTCGTACTGCCATGGAATATCCCCTCCAATGAGTATCTCAACATCGCCGGGGTCAAGTTCTCCACCAGTAGAGGGACCGCCATATGGCTGAAGGACTATCTCGAGCATCTGCCTCCGGACCCGCTCCGCTTCGCACTTGCGGTCAACGCTCCGGAGAACAGGGACACCGATTTCAGCTGGGAGGAATTCCGGATAAGGAACAACGAACTGGCTGATGTGTTCGGGAACTTTCTGAACAGAACCCTGAAGTTTGCCGGTATGACATTCGATGGCAGGGTACCCGAGGGTGGAGAGCCTGGTGAGGAGGAGCTTGCACTGGTGGCATCTGCGATCAGTACAAGAGACAGGATAGAAGATCTGATCAGGGGATTCAGGCTCAAGGCAGCCTGTTCACTGATCATGGACCTCGCGCGGGAGGGTAACAGGTACTTCGACAGGGCAAAGCCCTGGAAGACCGCTAAGGAGGATCCGGAGAAGTGTGCGCTCACCATTCGTACATGCCTTCAGCTTGCTGACACTCTGCGAATACTCTTCACTCCATTCATGCCCTTCTCCTGCGAAAAGGCAGGCAGGATGCTTGGCCGTGAGGATACGGTATGGACTGAGGCAGGCGCCTCCGCTCTTGAACCGGGGCACACCCTCGGCGAGCCTGAGATCCTCTTCTCCAAGCTGAAGAAGGGATTCGAGAAGGTGTTTGATAAAGGCTCCGGCGAATCAGAGGAGGTCGTCAAAGCCACATCAGAGAAGGCACCCCGACTGCCGTTCGACAGATTCATGGAGATCGATCAGAGAATAGGGATCATCAGAGAAGTGCATGATGTCCAGGGAGCCGATAAACTCTACAGGATGCTGGTGGACACAGGTGACAGCACAAGGCAGCTGGTAGCCGGCATGAAACCCTACTATACAGAAGAAGAGCTGATCGGCAGAAAAGTCGTGGTTGTCGTCAATCTCGAGCCAGCGAAGATCCGTGGAGTGATCAGCGATGGCATGATCCTTGCCTCCGACGGCCCCGGCGGTGTTCACCTTCTTGCGCCCTCAGACAGCGCCGAGCCGGGAGACAGGGTCCGCTGACATCGCTCCAGTCCTGCTGATGGGGCGCTCATGAGAATACTGGACGTCAACAATTCCTACTCTCCGGTAGGCGGGGGCATCCGTGTCTATGAGCATAGGAAGATGGATCACTTCTCCCGAACTGGAGAGCATTCCTTTGCCCTGGCAGCACCCCACATCGACCCCGGCAAGGTTTCCCTGAGTGGAGCGACGGTTTACCACTGTGACTCAGTTCCTCTCCTGGATTCCGGCTACAGAGTGTCGCTGAGCAGTGGGCCGTTCCTCTCCGCGATCAACGATTTCAGACCTGACATCATCGAGATAGGAAGTCCATGGGTCCTTCCCTCCATTGTGCGGAGGGTGATCGGTTCAGATTCCATCGCCACAGTCGGCTTCTTTCATACCAATTATCCCGAGAGTTATATCCGCCCTCTGGCGGAAAGACTGCTCCCGCCTGGTGTTGCTCGGTTTCTGTTCGACCTGTCAGTGAGAAGCGTATACAGAACGTACTCGAGAATGGATGCCGTATTCTGCGCATCCAGGAAACTCCTTGACGGATTGCACAGGGCGGGACTGAGAAGACTCTTCCATACTCCACTCGGGGTCGATGCGGAGGTGTTTGCCCCATCCAGGCGTTCGCAGGCTTTCAGGGCAGGACTGGGGGCTGGAGATTCGAGGAAACTCGTGCTCTACCTTGCAAGGCTTCATTCGGAGAAGGGAATAGACCTTCTTATGGAGGCCTATCCGCTGTTCCGGGATCCTTCCTCTATCGTTCTCGCCATAGGAGGACACGGTCCTGCTGAGGGCAGGGTGAGGGAGTTCACAGCAAGATATCCAGAGGTGCGCCGCATTGGATATCTCGATGGCAGGCATGCAATGGCCGAAGCCATGGCTTCATCTGATGTATTCCTCTCCCTCGGGCCCTTCGAGACATTCGGGCTGGCGGGGCTTGAGGCGATGGCATCGGGCACATCAACCCTCTTTCCCGATATCGGCGCCGGAGCTGAGATGGCTGCACTGGCTGGTGTCCTGCCTCCCTATGAGCACAGATCTGCGGAATCATTGAGTGATGGAATAAAGAGAGCCATTGCGCTTGACCGCGAGCAGACCTCCCAGGAACTGAGAGACTGCGCAAAGGGCATGGACTGGACCACGGTTTTCAGAAGAGAGGAAAAGTTCTACAGGATTGTCCTGGATGCGGTTCAACGAAACGCTCTGGATGCTCTCATTCCGACCGAGAGATGGTGGGAGTACTGATGGATCCTCGCCCCAGACGGATCCATATAGCGGTCCATGACGCCTCACCTGCCCACTGGCAGGAGCTAAGAGAGCTTGACAGCCTGCTGCGGGAGATGGGTGTCGGTACATATTCCATGCTGGTGATACCCGATTATCATGGAGAGTACCCGCTGGAGAAGTACCCCGACTTCTGCTCATGGCTTGAAGATTTGAGGGAAGCTGGAGTAGAGATGATGCTTCACGGATTTACCCACATATCCCGAAGTGTTCCCGAAGGGATCATCGACAGGACAAGGGCCGCTCTCTTCACGAGAGGGGAGGGGGAGTTTCTGGGACTTGATCCCAGCTCCGCTGCCACTCTCCTTCAAAAGGGCAGGGAAGCCCTCAATTCGGCAGAAATTTTCACCGATGCCTTCGTTGCGCCTGCATGGCTTTACAGCAGGGGAACCCTGGAAGCACTCTCGACATTGGGCTTCCGATATGCGGAGGACAGGCTCCATTCATGGGACCCGCATACCGGCAGGGTGCTTCTCCGCTCCCCGGTTGTGAATTTCGCGGGAGGTGGAAGGCTGAAGAGAGCAGCAGCAACGGCCTGGGTTCATGCGTCGCTCGTACTCATGAGAGGAACAGGAACGCTCAGATTCGCTCTGCACCCCTGTGACCTGGCTCGGAGAGAGACAGTTCTTAAGGTTATGAGGGCTCTACTGTCATACAGAACACCGGTATCCGCATTCAGCAGCAGCAGCTCTCCCCCATGTTCGGAGGATGTTTCGTATAATTGATGTGCCCGGAGGAGCGCGCACCGGGCTCGGATGCCAGTCCGGATCAGATGATATGGTGAACAGAGGAGTGACATGTATCTCGGTTTTATGGATATCAATGCAGGATTTCTTGTTATTATCGCGGCGATGATACTGGGGATGATAGCCAGGTCGATGGTTACCGGGCGATACAAAAAGTACAGCAAGGTGAGTGCCGGCGGCGGTCTTTCCGGTTCCACCGTGGCCCGGAGGATACTGGATAACTACGGACTCTCGAATATCGCCGTAGAACAGGTTCAGGGCCATCTGACGGACCATTATGATCCCCGCACCGGTGTTCTCCGTCTATCCAGCGGTGTGTTCGACGGCAGCTCCGTGGCCGCCATCGGCATTGCCGCGCACGAAGCAGGCCATGCGGTACAGGATGCAATGGGCTACGGTCCGTTCAAGGTTCGGCAGAAGCTGGTTCCGGTCGCGCAGCTCGGGTCCCAGATGCTTTTTCCACTCATAATCGGCGGCGTCTTCTTCCAGATGACAGCACTCTATTACATTGGGGCGGCACTCTATGGGGCAGCTCTGCTCTTCCAGCTGGTGACTCTTCCAGTCGAGTTCGATGCCAGCCACCGAGCTGTAGCCTATCTTGAGAAGACCGGTATGCCCGGAGATGAGCTATCCGGTGTACGGAAAGTCCTCAGCGCAGCCGCCATGACGTATGTTGCCGCAGCTCTTGCCTCTCTCGGACAGATGATCTGGCTGCTCCTTGCAGGCAGGAGGCGCTGATGGGCGTAGAGACACCATTCGTCATCATCTTCGTCTTTTTCAGTGTGGTCTGTCACGAGATAGCTCACGGGTTCGTAGCGCTCAAGCTCGGAGATCCCACAGCCTACAGGATGGGAAGACTTACATTCAATCCCATCTCACATATCGATCCCGTTGGAACGATCCTTCTACCGGCATTCTTCCTTATAACGAAAAGCCCAGTGATACTGGCCTGGGCGAAGCCGGTCCCGGTCGATCCACGCAATTTCCGAAATCCAAGGAAGGGGATGATGCTGGTCGCTTTGGCAGGCCCCCTGACGAACATCCTGATAGCGCTTCTTCTTACGGCAGTCCTCCACCTTGCCGGCAGTTCCCTCCCTGATGTACTGGTACACAGCCTGGCCATGGCGGCCCTGATGAATGTTGTTCTCACGGTTTTCAATCTGATACCGATCCCGCCTCTTGATGGAAGCAGGATCGTGGCCTACTTCCTGAAGGGAAGGACCCTGAGAAGCTACATGAGGCTGGAACGCTTCGGGCTGTTCATAGTCTTCGGGCTTCTCTGGATAGGCGCCATCTCCAGCATTCTCTATCCTGCGCTCAATTTTGCGATAAGACATCTTGATCTCTTCAGGTTTCTTCCACGTTACATGTTTGGATAAACTCTCCGAAAAGGAGTTTCGTCTGAAAACCTATTACTGGAAGGTCCTTTCATCTCCAGCGAATAACGGTGAGTTCGCTCTACGCCGGGAACTACAGGTGCATCCAGCTGTTCTTTCAGCGACTCTGCTGATCTGGTGCAATTGCCTCTGCCCGTGCGGCGTTGTATAGAATCCAGTCAGATATCTATTAATCACATGCTCTGCTCAAGCATGGAATATCGATAACGGGAGGTTCGCATGCTGCTATTTTTTGTTCCGCTGATCATGCTTGGTGATGTCTATGATGAGACGCCCCTGACAATAAATCCCTTCCCGGATGAGGCGCCCGGGACATACCAGGAATGGATCGGAGGGCAACCCGAAACAGTACCACTCCGCGTACGGACGGTAATCTCTGCCGATGACGTAACCGAGTTCATCATCATTTTCGAGGAGGGGCTTACAGACAGCCTCGAGAGTGGTCTGCTTGAGCAGTGGACGGGTGACATGGCTTCACAGGGGCTCACCGTAGAAGCCGTTGAAGTTACCTACAGCGAACCTGAGGAACTTAAGCTCTATCTGACCGGTCTGTGGGAGGCCGGACTGGAGGGCGGTGTCCTTGTAGGCAACCTGCCTGCCCCCTGGAGCATCAAGGATGATAACAGCAGTGATGCCGGGGAGATGTTTCCGAGTGATTACTTCTACATGGATCTCGATGGATCCTGGCAGGATCTCTGGATAGGCTACCCCTCTGAAGGAGTCCCGGGATCTGACGGTTTCTACGATACCTGGAGCGGAGACCTCGGTCCCGAGATCTACATGGGCAGGATCAAGGTGGACAACCTCTCTGTCCTGGGTGATCCGACCGAGATGCTCAACACCTACCTTCAGAGGAATCATGACTGGAGGATCAACGGAGATCCCGAGCCGTTGACCGCTCTCTGTTACGTCGACAATGACTGGTCGGCATGGGGAACCTCATATTCAGATGCAATGGAGTACGTCTACGACGATGTGGTAATGGTCAACCAGGTCGATTCTACCAACGGGACGGATTACATCGAGAACAGACTGCCGGGACCATTTGTATGGATAAGCCCCTTCGTGCACTCCAGTCCCTGGACCCATGCCTGGGAGCCGGGACCATCCACCCAGTGGAATCAGATCGTTCCTGCTCTTCCAGAGGCGCATTTCTACAACCTCTTCGCATGCTCAAATGCCAGATTCACAACTCCTCGGAACATGGGGGGTGTGTACACCTTTGCTACTTCCACTGGCCTGGCGTCAGTGGGAAGCACGAAGAGCGGAGCCATGCTCCATTTTGGCCAGTTCTACTTCCCGCTGAGTCTCGGTGATTCGATGGGCGAGGCTTACAGTGAATGGTGGGAATACATTGCCGCAGGAGGTCTGAGCCCCTCGGAGGAATACTGGCATCTTGGTATGGTCATTCTCGGTGATCCCACGCTGATACCGGCGATGCACATGCTTGGCATTGAAGGCGGCTCCGGCACCGGCTCCGGTATACTGCAGGTCAGCGCCTCCACCAATCCATGCAGGAGTGCCGCGATATTCAATGTGAATTCTGTCGCTGCAGGAATTGCCGTTCTTTACGATGCATCCGGACGTGTGGTTGCCGAGACCGATATGCAGACGGGAACATGCATCTTCGATGTGTCTGATCTTGCAGGAGGTCTGTACACTGTACGGGTCACGGTAGAAGGCATATCAGCCACCGAATCAGTGATAGTACTGAGCGAGTAGACCAGATCATATAGAAAAATGGGGGACATGCAGAACATGCGTGTCCCCCATTGCCTGTATAGGCGAAGGTTCGTGCTGGAGGGTTTTACAGTGCGGACCAGAGCCCCAGGTCCGCTGGAAGACAGTCGAGTGCCTCCTCGTTGATATCCAGACCATGGATCTCTTCGAGCTGCTGCATCCAGAGTAGGGTAGCCTCCTCCTCGAGTCTGCCGCGAGCAGCCATCTCCATGTCATATCGGATATCTTCCAGCATGGCCGGTCTGGCAGGGACGATCTCGACAAGTCTGCACAGGAGATAGCCTGTGTTTTCGTCGATGATCAGAGGGTCGACCCAGCTGGGGTCATCGGGGCTGATCTGGAAGAGCTGCTCACCATAGCCTCCAGGGACTTCAGCGATCCTGAGCGGGTGGGTGACCTGCGGATCTGCTTGTCCTGCACTGAGGCGGGAGTAGCTCTCAAGACCTGAAATGAATTCTTCAAGAGCAGCAACGCTCAGTGCTTCCTTGTACTCCAGCAGCCGATCCTGAGGAAGGAGAGCCATCCTGAAAATCCTCATCTCCTCCACGGTCGGGACCTCGCTCAGGCTGCTGAACTGCTCCTGGATGTCGTCCTCGGTGACTGAAACTGAAGAGGACACGATGTTTTCATAGATACTTTCGGAAGCCAGCTCGAACAGATATGCGTCAGCCTCATCAGCAAGGGAGTCGATAAGGCCGGGAGCATCTGTTTCGAAGAGGTCTAGAAGAACAGAGTGAGTGACAAGATTCTCGAAGAAGTAATCCTGCCATTCCTGCGATGAGGGTTGTGTGAACATCCTGGAGGAGAGGTAGTCAGTGAAATCCACCATATCCTGCGCGGTCCAGTCTCCCAGATCCGAATGGAGTACGATCTCATCTGCCTGAAGCTCCGCTTCATCCGCGTAGTACGCCAGAAGTCCCGCTGCTGCAGCCGAGTCGATGACGACACTATGATCCTCTATAACCGTATCCTGTATATTGTTGAGCCAGCGTCTGCTCCGTCCCTGCGCCAATCTGGAAGCGGCAAAACCCCTGCTCGCTACTGTATCAGCCAGTGTCTCTGCCACGAGAGCGGAGTCTGTGATGACTGTTGAGTCGAGTCTTACCGGGGAACCCGACATATCAAGCCCCGTGTCACCGGTCTCCATTGTATCCAGCATCAACGCCAGGTCAAAGGGGAGTTCCGGGAGATGGTCCGGTCCGAAACCTTCTTCCTCTGGTGTACCTGGATTGGTCGTGTACCAGACGGTCTTGCCCAGGTGCTCTACATAGAAATCGATATCCTCTTCGAGCACCTCTGATGCGAACTTATCTGTGTAGTACTGATATGCTCTCTCTATTGTCAGATATCTGAGCCAGGCATCCCTCCGCGCATTCAGTACCGTGTTTGAAAGGTATCCATTCGCAGTGAGTTCCTGTTCAAGGATATACCTCCTCGCCACGGCCACCACGAACTCTCCAACTGGATTGTCCTTGGAAGTGAAGAGATCTTTGTTCTCCTCGGTCATATCACTCCAGATCTGACCGATCTCCGCGACCGGGATCGTGTCCTCTCCTGCAACGACGAGCCAGGTTTCACCGGTCACCTCCCGGCTTGAGCAGCCAAAGGAGAGAATGACAGCAGCAATGGCGTAGATAACAGTGACGTTCAATCTATTCAAGAGAACCTCCATGATTTATTGCGTAAGCGCGGCTTATCCGGATCCAATTACCCCGGAAACGCTTTTCCCCCTGACTGACCGGTCCAGTGGTCCCTTCGGGGAACCACTTGCTTCACAGCACCGTATTCGGTCTGTACTCGCCAAAGACCTTCCTCAATACTCCGCATATCTCACCCAGCGTGGCGTAGGAGCGAACACAATCCATGATGGGCGGCATCAGATTATCCGTACTCCCCGCCGATATCGCCAGGGAATCCAGCGCCGCTGTTACGGCCTCGGCATTCCGTTCCTCCCTGATCTCTGCAAGCTTCCTCATTTGAGAATCACCCACGGAGGAATCAACCTTGAGGAGCGAGCCTGGAGGGGGTTCGGATATCTTGTAGCTGTTTACACCTACAACGATACTTTCGCCGTTTTCGATATCCTTCTGGCTGCAGTAGGCTGCCTCCTGTATCTCATTCTGCGGGTATCCCTCCTCGATTGCGGTGACCATGCCGCCCATGGAGGCGATCTTCTGAAGGTAGCCATCCACCTTCCGCTCGATACTGTCGGTCAGGCTCTCCACATAGTAGCTGCCTGCCAGGGGATCGATCGTCCCGGTCACACCTGACTCGTTCGCTATTATCTGCTGCGTCCTGAGCGCGATCCTGACTGCGTCTTCAGTCGGAAGGGAGAGTGCTTCATCCCTGCTGTTGGTATGAAGGCTCTGAGTTCCACCGAGGACGGCTGCCAACGTCTGGACCGCGACTCTCACGATGTTGTTATCAGGCTGCTGGGCGGTAAGAGTGGAACCCCCGGTCTGTGTATGGAACCTGAGCATCTGGCTCTTCGGGTTCTTCGCCTTGAAGTGGTTGCGCATGATCCGAGCCCAGATGCGCCGTGCGGCTCTGAATTTAGCCACTTCCTCGAGGAGGTCATTGTGTGCATTGAAGAAGAAGCTCAGTCTGGGTGCAAATGCATCCACTTCCAGTCCGGCAGCGATAGCGGCCTCCACATAGGCGATGCCATCAGCTACGGTGAAGGCAAGCTCCTGCGCCGCGGAACTGCCTGCTTCGCGAATGTGGTAGCCTGAAATGCTGATGGTATTCCACCTGGGTACAACAGAGCTGCAGAAGCGGAAGATATCCGTTATCAGTCTCATGGAGTGCTTTGGCGGGAAGATGTAGGTACCTCTGGCCATGTATTCCTTGAGGATATCGTTCTGTATCGTTCCGCGAAGCCTGTCCGCCGTAACGTCCTGCTTCTCAGCCACTGCGATGTACATCGCGAGCAGCACGGAGGCAGGGGCATTGATGGTCATGGAAGTGGATACTTCTCCGAGTGGTATATCCTTGAAGAGAAGTTCCATATCTGCAAGACTGTCGATAGCTACGCCGACTTTCCCGATCTCTCCGACACAGAGCGGATGATCCGAATCGTAGCCTATCTGGGTTGGCAGATCGAAAGCAACAGAGAGTCCCGTCTGACCCTGGTCGAGAAGATAGCGATACCGCTTGTTCGACTCCTCTGCTGTACCGAATCCGGCGTACTGGCGCATTGTCCAGAAGCGTCCCCTGTACATTGTTGGCTGAACTCCCCTGGTGAAGGGGTACTGTCCAGGGAATCCCTCTTTCTCAAGATACGATTCACCGGGCTGCTCCGGAAAATAAACCCTCTCGATGGGGGCACCGGAGCCAGTGCGGAAGGCTGTTTTCCGTTCCGGGAATCGCTTGAGAACCGGCTCCAGAATGTCCTTCTCCCAGAGCTCTTTGCTGTTCCTGAATCTGTCGTCTGTCATATTGGATATTTCCTCACTCCGGGGATCCCGGGCTATAGATCCTGGCCTTCTCTTGTCCCCGGAGCACGCGAAGCGCTCCAAGTGCGAGGGATTCCATCTCCTTCTCGCCGGGGTAGACCATCACTTCAGCGATGAAGCTTACTCTATCCTTGATCCAACTGATGAAATTCCTGTCATATGCGACACCGCCGGTTATTACAATTGCATCAACGTCCCCCTTGAGAACCGCCGCGAGACTGCCCACTTCCTTGCTTACCTGGTAGGCCATTGCCTCATAGACGATACGGAACTCATCGTTTCCTTTCTCGATCTCCTTCTCGACATGGAGCATGTCATTTGTGTCCAGATATGCTACGATTCCCCCGGCGCCCTTGATCATCCGTTTTACACCCTCGTGGGACACTTCACCTGAGAAACAGAGATCCACCAGGTCACCAACGGGCAGGCCCCCCGAACGCTCAGGGGTAAAAGGGCCGTCTCCGTTAAGGGCATTGTTCACATCGATAACCCTGCCTCTGTGGTGAGCCCCCACTGAGATGCCGCCTCCAAGATGGACCACGATGAGATTTATATCCTCATATTCCCTGCCGAGGTCTCCCGCTGCTTTTCTTGCGACAGCTTTTTGGTTGAGGGCATGGAATATTGATCTCCTGCTTATGGCGGGATGGCCTGTGAATCTGGCAAGAGGCTCCATCTCATCCACTACCACAGGGTCGACGATGAAGGCTGGACAGCCGGCCTCGTGTGCGAGTTCACTGGCGATGGGTGCTCCGAGGTTGGAGACGTGCTGTCCCTGCACCCCAAGGCGAAGATCTTCGAGGAGAATATGTCCGACTTCGTATGTGCCTCCCTCGAGGGGACAAACAAGACCTCCCCTGCCAACGATCGCAGAGAGGGTGCTGATCTCATAACCGGCCTTCTTGAGTTCGTCCCTGATGACGCTCTGTCTGAAGTCGTATTGTCCGAATATGCTGTCAAAGGCCGCAACCTCATCGATGCTGTGTGTGATCTTTGTGGTCCACACTTCCTTTTCATCCTCAAATACCGATATTTTAGTAGAGGTCGAACCGGGGTTGATGGCCAGTATTCTGTGAAGGGCAGACATTATTCTCCCATCTTGTGCTGAGGAGGATTCTGTTCAGCGAAATTCTAATTCAAGACCCCTGGAATGCCAATGATAATGAGTTATGACAATGACAGTATTATCGAGGAACTGAATCTCCTGCGCAGCAGGGCGGAGCGCACCGCGGAGAGTTTCAGACTGGAGAAGGAGGAACTCCTGATATCAGGTGATCTGGATGACCTCCTCCGCCTCAGGGAGATGTCCAGGACTATTTACACGCCGAGCCTTCAGAGGCTGTCCAGGGAAGTCCAGAGGCTGAAGCACCTCATCCCTGCGGACTCGCCCCGCATGGAGGAGGCTGAGGAGGCTGCTGCGGAACTCACTGTGCACATCAATCGAATCCTTGCCCATGTAGTCTCCACTCCGAACAGGCTGATAAGAGCCAGCCGGGGTGGGGCGCTGGAGAGACTCAGAGAGCTGGATGCCATGGAGGACCCCAACCGCGGGGACATCTGAAAGCCGTATATTATCCCATCGAGAGTAATTATCCCTATAGATAGACGGAAATGAATGGAGAGCCCTACATGAGGAACGTCAGTGACGCAGGTAACAGACCGCTTCTCTCAGCCGCGGACCTCGGCGATATGGCCGGCGAGAGGGTCACGCTTCATGGTGTTATCCAGCGCATACGAAGGCTCGGATGGGGAGCCTTTGTGGTTCTCCGGCGTCATGATGGCCTGCTTCAGTGCGTAATGGGCAACGAAGGGAACGAGGGTCTTCTGGATTCACTCGCATGCGAGCAGTCGGTGACCGTTACAGGTACGCTCAAGGAAGCGCGCATCAAGGACAGCTCCATCAATCCTAGAGGGGTCGAGGTCCAGGCGGAAGCAATTTCCATAGTATCCAGCCCGGCTGAGCAGGCCCCTGTGGACATGACCAAGAAGGTTCTCGATCTTCATATAGACACAAATCTCGATCTTCGCCCGCTGAGTCTCAGGCACCCCGTCGAGAGGGCGAGACTGAAGATTGCAGAGGCATTCGCTTACGGTTTCAGGGAGTTCCTGACCTCGAAGGGTTTCACAGAGATACGAACTCCGAAGATCTGCTCCGCCGGGGCGGAGGGGGGAGCAAACATATTCAAGGTCGACTATTTCGGTCGTCCGGCATTTCTAGCGCAGTCCCCTCAGTTCTACAAGCAGATGGGCGTTGGCATCTACGAGCGCGTGTTCGAGGTCGGTCCTGTCTTCCGAGCAGAACCGCATCAGACCTCCAGACATGTTAATGAGTACACATCGCTGGATTTCGAGATGGGTTTCATCGATGGCTTCGACGATGTCATGGGCATGGAAGTGGAGGCCTTGAGATACAGCCTTCGGCAGGTGGAGAAGGACTGCGCCTCTGAACTCGAGATGCTTGAGGCGGTCATGCCTGTCATCGGCGATTCCATCCCGGCTGTTACGCTCGAAGAAGCGCATGGGATAACCGCGGGTCTTATGGATAGAGACTGTTCCGGAGAGCCGGACCTGGAGCCCGAGGAGGAGAAGGTCCTCTGCAAGTGGTCCAGTGATGAATTGGGTTCAGAGTTCCTCTTCGTGACGCACTTCCCGACTGAGAAGCGTCCCTTTTACACAATGGATGACCCCGAAAATCCCGGAACTACTCTCAGTTTCGACCTTCTCTTCAGAGGGCTGGAAGTCACTACGGGAGGGCAGAGGATACACGACTACGATATGCAGGTTGAGAAACTCCGGGCATTCGGACTTGATCCCGATGAATTCGAAGGGTATCTCCAGGCGCATAAGTACGGTCTGCCTCCGCATGGGGGGCTCGCTATCGGTCTTGAGCGCATGGCGGCAAGGATACTGGGCGTTGATAATATCCGCCTGACGACAATGTTCCCCAGGGACGTAAAACGCCTCACCCCCTGAAAGAGGTCGGGCTTCACTTTCGATACTTCATTGACGTAATTAAAGTAACGGAAGCGGATAGCACGCATAAAGGCACGTTTAGGCAAGTATTTGATGCCGATGTTTTGCGATCATTACTACAGAGGTTTCTACACCTGCTCATTCCAGGCTTCGGAACTGTATTGGAGAGAAACACCTGGGCTGGAATCAAGAATTCATTCTGAATTCCTGGGAAACGGATACACTGATCTACCCGCCAGTAACATCCCACCACTGAACAATATGCCAGATCCCATCGGCATCCGGTCTGCAGACAAATTTCAGATCACCCGAAGTCTCATAGAGATCACCCTCAGTAGCTATCTTCAATGTGAATCGCCGCATCAGAGCAAGCGACACACCGGTCTCATCCTCAGTCCAGGGTTCTGCCCCCTCCATTTCTTATGAATCCGGAGTGTATCACCCATTATACAGCGAAAAACATAGCTATACTGCCAAATAAGTATCGAAAGTGAAGCCCGACCTTGGCTACACGTCAGACTGGTCCCACCATTGCCAGACGTACCATTCACCTGTCGAGTCCTCACGGCAGATGAATAGTGCCGAGCCTGAAGCTCTGTAGCCTGTAGTATGCCCTCCATCGGTATAGACCTTAAGGTCGAATGTTCGGGGAAGTGCGAGTGACAGTCCTGTTGAGTCACCGCTCCAGGGAGATTCCTGTGTTCCCGTCAGTGTAAGCTCGATGGCATTCACCATGGAGAACATGGTCTCATGGAACTGTTCTTCCAGGTCCTTGCCCCACCATGAATCGATTTCCTCAGTGCCCCAGTAGTTACCCCAGTCCACTTCCAGGAGATGAAACTCGAAATCGTCACGGAAACAGGCACTGTACCTGTCGATATCCCTGCTGATGTAGGCATATTCCAGATTCTTGAGCACCTTCCACGCCGAATCAGCAGGATTGTAGTACTGCAGTTGCAGTGAGTCGGGCACGGTTGTCGGAGGGGAGAACGGGTTCCAGCATGATGGCGTGATCATTGCTATCACTACAGCAAAGACCACCACCGCAGCGGCTTTCTGCCTGGACATCTTTCAGATCCTCTCGATAATGGCGGCTCAGTCCGGTTTCCGGTCACCTCCGGTTTGGGACTTACCGCGCTGTACAGCAAAGCACTCGAGAGAAACCATGATGTTCAGGGATCACCTCCATGATTGAGTTCATCTAAAAGATTCTGATATATCCGGGCAGTGTCAAGCCGAACTATCTGACTATAAAGCCAGGTAGTGTGATCAGGGGTCGGATAGAGGATCTTCTGTATCATCCAGGTTGCCGGAGCCGTTCGTCATGGGGAGTTCTCCGGCCAGCATCAGCTCTCTATCCTTGAGCCCCAGGAATTTCCCGAAGGCCGATTTCTCGAGAAGCAGAATCCTGGCAGCCTTCTCAATGACCTCCACCGCATCACAGGCTGAGTCGATATCTTCGCCCAGGCCAAGTATGCCATGCTTCCGCCAGACCACGCAGTCGCTCTCGCTGAAAGCTTCTTCAGTGGCTCTGCCCAGCTCCCATGTGCCTGGCGTCATATAATCCATCAGCTTAATTCCTCGGCTGAGAAGTCTCGAAACCTCCGGATGAGCTTTCATCAGGGCATCCTCCAGCATTTCCGCCGGGAGGTCGCTGCTCGAGAGAGCAAGCATATTGGTGGAGTGCGTATGAACGAGGGAGGCGGTCTCCCATCCCCTCTCCACTGCCCCGGCAAGTACATGCAGGTGGGAGCTGAACTCGCTTGTCGGTTCTTTCGCACCCGCAAGGCGGATAACCCTGGTTCCGTCAGCAGATATCCTGACCGGTACTATCTCCGTATTCATGTCCATCTGGAGCCTGCGGAATCGGCTCCAGGCACAGGTTATCAGAAAAGTTCGACCCGCCAGTGCATTTACAGGCTCAGGGAGGCCATCGCTGACGACCTCCCCGTCCCATATATCATCATCGCCCTTTGGAAGAAGTACGGAGATGTTGCCTGCGTTCGCCTCTGCCCAGCCCATGGCCGTGAGGTGAGCCGCTATCCTGGCGATATCCTCTCTGGTCCGGAGGATGGTATTACCCGGATGTTTCTCCATACTCGTTCTCCAGGAAGCGGTCCTAGAGTAGTTCCTCCAGAGACTTCGTGACGATGGCCAGGCCCTGGAGCATCTCATCCTCTGTGATGTTCAGCGGCGGCCTGAACCGTATGCTGTTGTCTCCGCATGGAAGAGCAATTGCTCCGTTCTCCAGGATCTTCGACAGAGCAGCACCCCGGATATCTCCATTCGGGAGGTCGAATGCGCACATGAGGCCGAGTCCTCTGACATTCGTGACCTTGCCGGGGAACTTGGACTGAAGCTCATAAAGCCCGTCCATGAGGATACCGCTGACCCTGCGGACATTCTCGAGAATGTCCGATTCGACCATGATCTCAAGGTACCTGGTGCATCTCACCATATCGACAAGGTTGCCGCCCCAGGTGGAATTCAGCCTGCTCGACTCATGGAAGACGTTGTCCTTGACCTCGTCCACGCGCCTGTTGCAGGCGATACCGCAGACCTGACTCTTCTTGCCGAAGCAGAAGATATCAGGCTCGATGCCGATGGACTGCCATGCCCACCACTCGCCAGTGAGACCCATTCCGCTCTGAACTTCGTCGAAGATGAGCATGAACTCATGCTTGTCCGCACGGTCCCGGATTGCCTGGAGGAACTCAGGTCTGAAGTGGTTGTCCCCACCCTCGCCCTGTATCGGTTCGATGATGAGGCAGGCGATGTCGTGACCTCTTTCGGCGATAGCTTCATCGATCTGGGCGAGAGCCTTCTTCTCAGCCTCGAGCACCGTATCGAGATTCTCCTCGAGAGGGAAGATGACGCTCGGGGGATCGATCCTGGGCCAGTCGAACCTTGGGAAGTACATGTACTTCCTGGGATCGGAAGTGTTTGTGAGAGACAGTGTATAACCGGTCCTCCCGTGGAAGGACTTGGCAAAGTGAATGACCTGTGAGCCGATCTCGCCCCTGCCTGCGGCAATGTTCTTCCTGACCTTCCAGTCGAAGGCGGTCTTGAGAGCGTTCTCGACTGCGAGCGCTCCGCCAGCGATGAAGAAGAGGTACGGGTGGCTGTCCGGGACGACCGTGTTTGCGAAGGTCTCGACGAACACAGCCATTTCCTCGGTGTAGAAGTCGGAGTTTGATGGCTTGTTGATCGCCACGTCAGCAACATGCTCCTTGAACTCAGGTGTGCAGAGGTCGGGATGGTTCATTCCGAGCGGAGCGGAGGCGAAGAAACTGAAAAGATCGAGGTAATCTCTGCCGGTCTCGGCATCATGGATCGTTGAACCCTTGCTACCTCTCAGATCGAGAACCAGATCGAACCCGTCTGCCAGCATGTGGTTCGCAATTGTTGAACGAACCTTTGATGCGGGTATGTGTTTCATTGACTGCACCTCCCTGTGCTTTCAGTGAGAGAGTGTCTGCCCCCAAGTGGCTCGGATCCTGCTCTGTTCCGAACTCGCGGGAGAAAACGAATGATACTTTGCTTGATTGCCGGACAAATCTCAGTCTGCAGGACTGCTTTGTCAACTCCATCAGAGGTCGCTCTTCTTGCAGAGCGGGATGTCTGAAGCGTATATTCATAGTGTATGTTTTGATATGCAAATCCAGTTATCCATTCAACGATCAGGGGGCCGAAAATGAAACCAGCAAGGAGTCTCGAGGAGCTTAAGAGCAAAGCAAGAGAGCTGCCCTCGAAGAGAGTAGCTGTAGTTCGGGCCGACGAAGTGGAAAGTCTTGCCGCGGTCGGTACAGCTGTGAGCCAGGATATGGCGGAAGCTGTCCTGATAGGTCCTGAGAAGGGTATCAGGAGCGCCGCTGAAGAGGCCGGGTTTGATCTCAATGGTGTTGAAATAATCAATGCCGACGATGACAAGACAGCCTCGGTTCGGGGAGTGGAACTGGTTCGCTCCGGTGATGCCGATGTGATAATGAAAGGACTTGTCGCTACAAGCGCCTTCCTGAAGGCGATCCTCGATCGGGATAGCGGCATCAGAGGTTCGGGACTTCTCAGTCATGTCGCGGCTTTTGAGATACCAAATTACGATAAACTTCTCATCATCACCGATGCGGCCATGAACATTGCTCCAGATCTCAAGCAGAAGGTGGAGATACTCAAGAACGCCATTACCGTAGCTCATGCTATCGGCGTTGAGCATCCCAAGACCACCTATGTCTGCGCAAAGGAACTGCCCTACGACAAAATGCCCTGTACGATGGAAGCAGCCAGGATGCAGGAAATGGCCGATAACGGGGAATTCGGCAGCATAGTATTCGACGCCCCTCTTGCGATGGACCTGGCAGTATCTCCGATAGCGAAGAAGATCAAGAGGATAGAGAGCGAAGTAGCCGGTGACGCGGACCTGCTTCTCCTTCCCAATATCGAATCAGCGAACATACTCTACAAGACTCTCATATTCCTGGCCGGTGGTGAGCTCGGGGCAGTCATCATGGGGGCGAAGAATCCAGTCGTCCTTACTTCGAGGGCTGATTCAGCTGAATCCAAGCTCTGTTCACTGGTGCTCTCTGCCGTGATAGCAGGATACCAAGCCGAATCAGGTGAATGATGTCACCCATCGCTCTTGCAAGTGATCACGCCGGTCTCCCTCTCAAGGAACATCTTGCGGACTGGCTCAGGGAACAGGGACATTCTGTCATGGATCTCGGGACCATGTCTGCCGAATCAGTAGATTATCCCGACTATGCAGATCGTCTCTGCGCCGCAGTGCTGGACGGCAGGGCCGAACGGGGTGTTCTGGTCTGCAATACCGGGATAGGCATGAGCATGGCGGCCAACCGGCACAAAGGAATACGAGCCGCTCTCTGTCTCTACCCGAGAATGGCCCATTACGCTAGGCACCATAATGACGCCAATGTCCTGGTTCTTGGCGGTGGCCTCATCGGAACCCACATTGCGAGGGAGATTGCGGAGACCTTCCTCAGGGAGGAATTCGACGGGGGACGCCACGCCAGAAGGACCGGCAAGCTGGACTCCGTCTGAGTCCTCTGCGGGGAGCAGCCATGATCGACATTATCTGTGGAGCCAGACCGAACTTCATGAAGGTGGATCCCATCATCAGGAACCTCGGTGAGGCAGCAGGATACAGACTCATCCATACAGGTCAGCACTATGACCATGCAATGTCACAAAGCTTCTTCGAGGAGCTGGACCTTCCCCGCCCGGACATTAATCTCGAAGTCGGTTCCGCGAGCATAACCGTTCAGACTGCGCGGATAATGGAAAGGTACGAGAAGGTCTTTCTTGAGGAGCCCCCTTCTGCGCTCATTGTAGTCGGTGATGTCAATTCTACTCTTGCTTGTGCCCTGGTTGCAGTGCGGTACTCGGTACCCGTTGTTCATGTGGAAGCCGGACTGCGCAGTTTCGACAGGGAGATGCCAGAGGAGATAAACAGGGTGCTGACTGACCAGATCGCCGATCTGCTGCTCATCACCAGTATTGAAGCAAGAGACAATCTTATCGCCGAAGGTCGTCCTGGAAATGCCATCAGGCTGGTGGGCAATCCCATGATCGACACGCTATTCAGGCTTCTTCCCTGCGCAATGGACAGTGACAGGCCGGGTTCCCTGACACCTCCTGATTCCCCATATGCCCTGGTGACGCTTCACAGACCCTCCAATGTTGATGATGCAGAGAGACTGCGGTTCATTCTCGATGCGCTGGGTGCTCTGCAGGATCTGACTATCCTCCTTCCCGCCCATCCGCGGACTCTCCGCAGCATGGCAGAGTGGGGGATCGTAGATGCACTCCCAGGCAATATTTCAGTGACCGGACCTATGGGCTACCTTGATTTCGTCAGACATGAGCACCAGGCTGCCGTCGTAATTACTGATTCCGGAGGTGTGCAGGAGGAAACCAGTGTTCTGGGTGTCCCATGTGTTACTCTGAGGACCAGCACTGAGCGTCCAGTCACACTCGAACTTGGAACAAACATTCTCTGTCCCGATCCAATGGTTCTGCAGGAGACGGTACTTCAGCAGATGGCCTGCAGGCCGGTGGAGCGTCCTGAGATACCTTTATGGGATGGCAGGGCGGGAGAGAGAATAGCCGACGCGATAACGAACCTGACTGGAGGATCCAGGTGAGACCCCTGCAAATGATCAGCATTCTCATTATCCTGTCGGTGACTGTCCTGACCGGGTGCAGTGCAGGAGCCTCCTCCGGTGATGGCTCGGTGGTCTCCGGCATGGCAGGTGGAGGAGCAGGCATTCAGAAATTCGCTGTCTCCATACAGGGTGATGATGTCGGATACATGGAATTGACTATCGAGGAACTGGGACCCGACTCTCTCAAGATCATGCAGCGTATAGACTGGAATATGATCCTGATGGGTAACCGCAGAGATATCGTCATGACTATGACCGCCCACTGTGATTCTCTTTACGACCTGCGAAGCCTGACCATGGAGATGTCGGACGGCTCTGCGGAGATATCCATTTCCGCCGTCAGGGAGGATTCTCTCCTCCTGACGACGATAGGAACCGCCGGCCGCAGCATTGAGAACACTACAGTACTCCAGGAGGACTATCTTCCAGTTCTTGCAGACCTCGCCTGTGCTTCTATGGAGTGGGAACCGGGACTCGCACGGACATTCCAGACCTTCGACCCGGCCAGCGGTATCGTACTGCAAGCCACAGCGGCCTGCAGCACTTTTGAGGATGTTGTCCTTCTCGGCGATACTGTCACGGCGGCACTTCTTGAACTCCGGCAGATGGGAACCCGAAATGCTGTGTGGGTCTTCGAGGGACAGATAGTGAAAGAAGTCGAGATGGGTCTCGGGATGGTGATGACCAGAGTTCCCCCGGGGCAGTCCGGCGAGGTAAATGCGACAAGAGACCTCTACGATGTCTTTGCAGTATCCACGACCCGTATCGCTTCCCCCAGATCAACCGGTGTCAGAAATTACGTTCTGATGGGTGATATCGAGTGGGAGCTGTTCGACCTGGACCTTCCTCCCGTGCAGCAGGCATCCGGATGCACGGTAACGGTTTCCACAGGGATTCCCGAGCTTGTCGAGCCATTCCCTCCCCTCGTGCCGGATGATCTGATCACCTTAACGATGCCAGAGGCAATGGTGCAGAGCGATGATCCCTCGCTGCTCGAGCTCTCAGACAGTATCACTGCAGGTTCGACCGACGCATGGGAAGCCGCCAGGAGGATATCCTCGTGGGTGGATACGGCGGTTCAGAACAGCCCGACCATTTCCCTGCCATCCGCAGTGGATGTGATGGAGAATCTTCGAGGTGACTGTAACGAGCATACCATTCTCGCTGTCGCTCTTGCCAGGGCTGCTGGCCTCCCTGCGAGGGTATGTGCAGGTATAGTCTATCTCGATGGCTCATTCGGCTACCATGCCTGGCCGATGATATGGGTCGGCGAGTGGGTAGAGATGGATCCCACCTTCGGTCAGTATGTCGCAGATGCTACGCATATCGTACTCGCAACGGGCAGTCTCGAGTCGCAGTATGTGATCAACTCTGCGATCGGCAGACTCAGCATCAGGGAACTGGAAAGTCCTTGATATGGCATCCCCTGCTGAGATCCAGGCCATGCGCAGGGCGCTGGAACTCGCCCGGGCTGGAGGTCTTTCCGCATTCCCCAATCCGCTTGTTGGAGCAGTCATATTCGATTCCTCCGGCAATATTGTCGGAGAGGGTTACCATGAGATATGCGGAGGTCCTCACGCGGAGGTGCTGGCGCTGGAAAAGGCTTCAGATGCCGCTTTTAGAGGCACGCTTGTCGTAACGCTCGAACCCTGCTGTCATTACGGCAGGACCTCGCCATGCACTGATGCCATCCTGAGCGCCGGGATTGCCAGAGTTGTCGTTGCCATGGAGGATCCCGATCCGAGAGTCGCAGGCCGCGGCATTCAGACACTCCGTGACGGCGGTATTCAGGTTGAGACCGGTGTTCTCCGTGAGGAGGCTCTCAGAGTTAACAGCACCTACCTGCATTTCAGGGAGACCGGTCGCAGCTGGCTGAGACTGAAGCTTGCCCTCAGCATGGATGGAAGGCTTGCAGCCGCTGACGGCGGAGCGGAGTGGATAACCTGCCCGACCTCCAGAGAAGCGGTTCACAGAATGCGGGCAGAGTCCGCTGCGGTGCTGACAGGTGCCGGGACCGTCAGATCTGACGACCCTCGACTCACAGTAAGACTTTCAGAGGCAGGACCAACTGGACAGCCGGTCAGGATCATTCTTTCCATGTCCGGCGACATGGGCGGGTCAGAGAGGATATTCTCGGGTGACGCCAGGACGATAGTGGTTGTTCCCGAAGGGACTCCGACGGAGATCATCGCCCCGATAAAAAATCTGGGTGCTGAGATATGGGAGCTTCCCGGAGCGTCTGACAGGGTGGGTATCGACCTTCATACTCTGCTCAGAAGGACCGCTGAGGAGGGAATGGGAGAGGTGCTTGCCGAATGCGGAAGCGGATTGTCCACCGCTCTCCTCAGGGAGCGGCTGGTGAACAGTATGGCAGTTTTTACGGCTCCTCTCCTTCTAGGGGCTGGTGGATTTCCTGCGGTGGGAGATCTTTCTATCCCTTCGATGGACAGTGCGATAAGACTTCAAGACGTCAGGGCATCCATATCCGGTTCAGACACACTTCTGGAGGGTTCAGTTGTTTACGGGTCTGATTGAGGCAGTCGGACGGGTAGCCTCCCTTTCCGGGGGAGATCTGACAATCGAGACCGATCATGTCCTCGTGAATGAGAGTTCTCCGGGAGACAGCATTGCGGTGGACGGCTCGTGTCTCACGGTTACTTCCATCAGGGGGGGGAAGCTTGTCTTCCATTGTTCTGCAGAGACCCTTTTCAGGTCCGTGGTCACAGGCTATCATCCCGGGACCGTTGTGAACCTCGAAAGACCGCTCAGGGCCGATGGAAGGCTTCACGGCCATTTCGTGACCGGGCACATCGACGAGAAGGGGAGCATTCTCCGCGTTGAACGGAGAAAGGAGGAGGCCACCGCATGGGTGTCCTACTCTCGGCAGTACTCAGGCCTGCTTGTTGAAAAGGGTTCTGTGACGGTCAGTGGTATCAGTCTGACAGTGGCATCCCTGCTGCCCGACAGGTTCACGGTCGTACTGATAGGAGAAACGCTCGAGCGCACCGGAGCCGGCGGCTGGAAGCCGGGAGCTGCGGTCAACCTCGAATACGACATAATCGGGAAGTACATAAACAGGCTTACTCTGGCAGCGGAGGGAGCCGGAAGGTTGAGGGAGTACCTTGAGCAGGATAGTCGGCGCTGAAAAGGCCATAGAGGCCATCCGCAGAGGTAAAATGGTTGTCGTTGTCGATGACGAGAACAGGGAGAATGAGGGAGACCTGATCATTGCCTCCCAAATGTGCGATGCCTCGGCGGTGAACTTCATGGCCACAGAGGGCAGGGGTCTCATTTGTCTCTCAATGGAGCAGGAAGCTCTTGGGAGGCTGGATATCAGCGAGATGGTCCCAAGGAACACCTCTCTTCACAATACCGCGTTCATGGTCAGTATCGATGCGGCAGACGGGGTCACTACAGGGATCTCTGCCCATGACAGGGCAAGGACGATCGCCGTTGCGATCGATCCCGCATCGAAACCGGAGGATCTGGCGAGACCGGGACACATCTTCCCTCTGGCCGCCCGGCACGGTGGAGTGCTTGCGAGGACGGGGCATACCGAGGCAGCCATTGATCTGACCAGACTTGCTGGACTTCCCCCATCAGGTGTCATATGCGAGATAATGAATCCCGACGGGACTATGGCCAGACTTCCAGAATTGGAGAAATTCGCCGCCAGGCATGATCTTGTGCTGACATCCGTGGAGGAACTGGTACGCTACAGACTCAGAACAGAGACGCATGTACACGAGTGCGCTCAGGCGAATCTGCCTACTGATTTCGGCACCTTCGATATCAGGCTATTCGAAAACAACATAACCGGCGAGGTGCATGTTGCCCTGGTCAAGGGTCATGTCCGCGACGAGCAGGATGTACTGGTCAGGGTGCATTCCCAGTGCCTGACAGGGGATGTCTTCGCCTCCAGACGCTGCGACTGCGGGAGTCAGCTTCATACTGCAATGAGAAGAATTAACAGCGAGGGACAGGGAGTGATCCTCTACATGCACCAGGAGGGCAGAGGTATCGGGCTGGCCAACAAGATCAAGGCATACCATCTCCAGGAGCATGGAAGAGATACCGTCGAAGCGAATGAGGAACTCGGCTTCGCTGCTGACCTCAGAGATTACGGGACCGGTGCCCAGATGCTTGCCTTGCTGGGGCTCACTACTATCCGACTTATGACCAACAACCCCCGTAAGATCGTGGGACTCAAGGGATATGGACTCGAGGTCATCGAAAGGGTTCCGCTGGAAGTACCCCCGACCAAGGATAATCTGAGCTACCTTCGGACCAAGAAGGAGAAGCTCGGACATTTACTGGAAGGAGTAGATAATGGCTTGGATACATGAGGGCCGGCTTGATGGAGAGGGTCTCAGACTCGCCATAGTGGTTTCCAGATTCAACAGCTTCATTACACAGAGACTTCTTGATGGCGCTCTTGACTGTCTCGAGCGTCACGGGGTCGAGACCGACGAGATCAGCATCTTCTGGGTTCCCGGAGCATGGGAAATACCGCCGCTTGCCATCAGGGTAGCCGATACCGGGGAGTTCGACTGCGTTATCTGTCTCGGTGCGGGCATCAGGGGTGAAACCCCCCATTTCGAGTATGTATCCTCGGAGAGCGCCAAGGGTGTTGCCCAGGCTGCCATGCTTTCTGATGTTCCGGTCATCTATGGAATCATCACAGCCGATACTGTAGATCAGGCCGTGGCCAGGGCCGGCACCAAGTCCGGCAACAAGGGCTTCGACGCCGCCATGACCGCTCTCGAGATGACAAGCCTTTATGAAGCTGTCGCCGATATGGAGGAGATCGGCGTCATGGCCGAGATGGCTCCCGAAGCTGCAGCCGAGGAGGAATAACGACACTATGCTGCAGATTGAGGGGAACGATCAATGGGAGTGAGGAGCCGCTGCCGCAAGGCTCTGCTTCAGGGGAGATTCGCCGCTGAACTCAGCGGAGAGTCGCTCAGTTCTGCAATGAGTTCTATCCACGAGATGCTGCAGGATGCTGATTCTCATATTGGGGCTCCACTCTCGAACGAGGATTGGGCATGGGTGCTGGAGCTCGGCAGGATAGTCACTCATAACAGGATAGAGATAGATGAGAGGATATCAGGCGCGCTGGAGAACTATACTCTGGAGCGCCTCAGTATCCCTACAAGGCTGATCCTAGAGCAGGCGGTAGCGGAGATGTTCTACCTGGACATTCCCACTCCACTGCCGGTTGCGATGGATGAGGCGATCGACCTGGCCGCTGATTTCGATACAGAGGAAGCCGGTGGCCTGGTTAACGGTGTGCTGGACAGGCTCGCAACGTGACGATCGCAGGTGCGTCCGTCGGATGAAACTCCGGGTCATTTCGGATGTGCATGGGAACATTCACGCTCTGGAGAGGGTCCTTGCTGACCTCGATGGAGCAGGTGCGGACCTGACTCTATGTCTGGGAGATAGCGTCGGGTACGGCGCCTTCCCGTCAGAGTGCATACGGCTCATCCGGAAGAACTGTGGGATTGTTGTTGCCGGGAATCATGATTACGGCGTGGCCGGCAGTATCCCCCTGGAGCATTTCAACAGTGCAGGAGAGACGGCGATACGCTGGATCCGTCTTCGGATGTCTCCGGAGGAACTGGAATGGCTCGCCGGCCTTCCCATTCAAGCCATTCGCGATGACTTTTTTCTCTGCCATAGTAATCCCGCTCATCCCGGAGGATGGGTCTATATCAGGAATGCATCACAGGCTGAGAGGGCGATCCAGGCGCGTCCCGGACAGATATCCCTTATCGGGCATACTCACATGCCCGGCTGCTGGACCCGTAGCAGCGGCTTCAGCGAGCGTACAGATGGGACTCTGGATAACACCGGGATACTTAACTGCGGCAGCGTCGGGCAACCCAGGGATGGCGATCCCAGGGCAGCCTATATGATCCTTGATACCGAGGAGATGACCTGGAGGCATGTCAGGGTCGAGTACGATATTGCAGCAGCAGCAAGTGCGATCCTTGATGCCGGTCTTCCGGCAATGCTTGCCGGCAGGCTTTACATCGGCAGGTGAATGCGTTCCAGGGTACTTCCTATCCAACTGTCTCGATCATTACACTTATCATTCTGTCAGCAGTTTCATCCCAGTCGAATCCTGCTGCCCAGTCCGGGCCCTCCGACCCAAGCCTCTGTCTCAGTCCCGGTTCAGATATCATCCGCTCCATGGCTGCAGCAAGAGCCTGGATGTCTCCATGGGGCACTAGTAACCCGGTCGAGCCATCTCTGACGGAATCACGAAGGCCATCACTATCACTTGCCACGACTGGCGTACCGCATGCATTGGCCTCTATCACGGTCAATCCCCAGCCCTCCTTTTCGGAGGGAAAGACAGCCGACCACGAACCTCTCAGACATTCCAGCTTGCGTTCGGGAGAGACGAATCCCTCGAAGTCAACCAGGTCATCCAGTCCGAGCCTGCCGGTCATCTTCTCCAGTTCACTCTTGTAATCGCCTGATCCGAGGACGGTCAGAGTGCAGTACCTGCCTGATTCCCTGAGAGCAGCGAGAGCTGCCAGGACGAGCTGCACACCCTTGTACTTCTTGAGTCTGCCGACATAGAGGAACCTTCCCTCCTCAGGACTGGGGGGACCAGGGGAGTAGAAAGCCGTGTCGATACCGCAGGGAATGACGTCAATGCTTTCTTCAGGGATGCCGCGTCTGACCAGATCTGATTTTGTCGAGTCGGAGATGGCCACGAATCTGCAGCCGGGGTAGCGGGAGGGGATGAATGATTCCATGAAGTTCACGTAGAGGGCGAGAGGGAGGGCCACCTCACGGAAGGCCGTTGTTCCGAACAGATGCGGTACAACTACAAGCACCGGGACTGGTGACCACATCGGGCTGTAGAAGGGTATCTTGCAGAGGTCCTCTATGACAAGATCGAAGTTGGCGGCGATGTCCAGAGAAAGGCAGAACTTCCTCAGGGTGAAGTTGAAGGTGTTTCTCTTCCCGTGCCGCAGTATCCTTACACCATCGATATCTTCCTCCGCAGGAAGTCCCTCAATGGCCTGTGACACCTGTGTGACCTCATGCCCCCTCAGGACCGCTCTTCTGAGTATCTCGTGGAGATGGATCTCGGCTCCTCCAGCCTCAGGGTTCCTCGGGTCCCTCCAGTTCAGTGCGAGGATCCTCAGGTCAGTCACCATCCTTCCTGGCGAATACTCCGATAATGCACCCGAAGGCCGGACCAGCTGGTGATCTTTCGACAGCTCTGCGGACCTTCCCCCTGAGTTTATGCACAGGCGGCAGGATGACTGGTCTCAGGGGAAGCCTCAGACCGGCTTTCATGAAGATCTCCCTCAACATTCTGTAGGCCAGTGAAGGAGAGAAGAACCTTCCATATGAATCAGTCGGAACAAGCCCGACACTCTGGAGAAGGCTGGTTAGTGAGCGGACTGTGAACTGGGTCTCCCAGCCGGCAAACCATGCGTCAAAGGCGATGAGGATCTTCTTGATGACCGTATATGGATGAAGGGTCTGCGGGACATCGACGAGGAGTTCCCCTCCCGGCCGGAGGACACGCGAGTTCTCCATAAGGAGAGGACGGGGGTCCCTGAAGTGCTCCAGGACACCCTGGTGGAAGATCACATCGAAGCATCCGTCCCTGAAGGGGAGAGCGAGTGCATCTCCACAGACTAGCAGGAGCGGGACATTCGCCCTGCCTGCCGCATCTCCTGCAAGACGCAGCGCCTCGTGAGAGTAATCCAGAGCAACTGATATCGCTCCCCGAGCAGCCAGGGCGACACTGTCCCTGGCCGTGGCGGCGCCGACCTCCATTACAAGCTTGCCATCGACATCCATCCGTAGAGTTATCTCCTCCAGGATGCGGTTGTCGTTGTCGTATATCTCGTCGAGGTCCCGGTCCCGCTTCCAGAAATCGTCCCAGTGCCTGCGTTCGGATTTTCTTTCATTTTTCATGAGCTGAATCTAATGCAAATTCTCAGGCCGGGCCTCGATTCGTGCATAATTCACGAATTGAGGCCCGGCCTCATTCTTTCAGCTGATGAGGTCTCTTCTGCCTATCCAGCGAAGGTAGCCGTCTCTCATGTAGTCCCAGTACCTGTTGAGCCTTCTGGGCACAGAAGCTCTGTTCCAGTCCGTAGGGCGATAGACGCCGGGGTCGGGCACGACAAGTGAGCCCACGTAGGAGGCTTCGTCATAGACCCTCTGTATCTCGGCTGCGATATCACTGATGTCCTCTGCGGTGGCTACACCGTTCGAGGTTGCCTTGTAGAACTGCACTGTGACCCTGATGGGGAACTCGGGATCTCGTTCTATCCGAAGGCCGTCTATTTCAGTGTAGGGTCCCTCGAGTTCACCATGACCGATAACGGCGGCTTCGACATCGGACGCCATGGACATTTCGCAACAGCCTGCCGTCATTGGAGCGGAGTCGCATGTGGTGAGATCATCGAAATATGTGCCTCTTGGATTCCTCTGCTTGAGCGGTATCTGGATGAGAAGGACCATGTTGAGACCATCTTCACCACTTACCTGGACCGACTGACCTCCGCTTCCCTGGGAGTCCTGGAAGTTCGAAAGACGCTCGCCGGTAAGACTCGCCCGCTGACCATCGTCATTGAAAAAGAGCCTCTGGCCCCAGCTCCATGAGCCGGGCACCGCATCCCTTGCATTGTCTATGATGGTTATGCTGGTTCCTTCACGGGTGGCCAGGATCGTCAGTACTGCGGGGTCCCCTTTGAATGACTGATAGTTGTAGAGGACCGGATTGAAGGTTGCAGTGCCTGATTCCTGTATTGGCAGGAAGACCGCCTGGGCACTTACCAGGACGACGCTGTCCCTCGGAGCCAGAAATCCTGATTCATCGCCGCGCCAGGATGTCGGGTCGTGCAGGTAGTACCTCAGATTTTCCACAAGATCAGACAAGTTCACCGGTGCCAGTTCCTCCCCGATCTCATTACCCACCAGGAGGTAGAAGTCATCGGGGGACAGGTCCGCAGAGAGATCGTGGAAATTAGGGTATCTGATAACCGGCATACAGGTAAGTGTCGGATATTCCTGTCCCTCCTCCTGCAGATGAACCTGTATGGTCATGTCGCTGATGTTCGGTCCCCAGCAGGAGCCGGAGTATCTGCCTGTGTCTTCCCATGTCACATTGACCACATCCAGGCCGTGCTGACTTGTGTATTTCCAGATCTGATCGCTCCAGATCATATCTGCGACTCTGTTCACAACTTCCGCATAGGGCACCGGTTCCGGTTCCGGGTCCCTCAGGTTCGGCACGTATTGCGTTCCGGTCACAGTGAGCGCCAGTATCGCGAGTATCGTGCTGACCATCATTTCAATTACCTCCATCTTACAGTGGTAGCAGTATTGCCTTCACCGCTGTTACACGGAGTACAGGGAAGCTATTCCATGGGTTAAGATATGGATATGGATCAGATAGGGGAGTGTTCAGCCCGCTTCTTCGAGGATCTGTTCCGCAATTTCCGAGAGTCTGATCTCCTCCATGCGCTCCATCGCCAGCTTTATCTCTTTCTCAGAAGGAGGAGGATCGAGGGCTCTTATGGCTTCCTGAGATCTTCCAGGAGGATCTATCGGAGAGCCCGAGCATGCAAGGATGAAACCGATGAGGTTCATTGCCCTCTCTCGGAGACCGTTCGATGCCAGGATATACGCAAGGCCGGAGAACAGGTTCAGTATGACAGGAATAGCCCTTTGTCCCTCGATCAGTCTCAGACCCGAGAGGAAATGCTCTCTCGCCCTGAGTAGATCCCCCCGCGCGGTGGCCATCCAGCCCCTTACATTGAGCGTCTGTATGGCAATAGGCCTGCGACCGAGACTCATAGCGATGTCATACGCCTCTTCAAGAGAGCGTTCGGCCTTTCTGAAATTGCCGCGCAGGTTCTCGTAGTGGGCCACATTGACAAGCGCGATGGCAGTGGCGCTCCTGATGCCCAGTTCGCGGTTGAGCCTGAGACTTCTGGCATAGCAGTTGCCGGCTTCCTCGATGCGGTTAAGCTGTCTGTAGACGTTGCCAAGGTCACAATACGTTTCTGCTATCAGTCTCTGATCTCCGATCTCCTCAACGATCGCCAGACTCTGACTCGAGAGATTGAGAGCTCTTTCCAGCTTGTTCTGTCTATAGGCGACTATTCCGAGATTACCGAGGGCAACGGACCTGCCGACCTCGTCCCCCATCCGCTCGAAGACCGATAGACTCTCGGTGTAGAAGCTCTCCGCTTTCTCAAAGGAGCCTTTCCTCCGGGCAACATTTCCCCGCGCTCCCCAGGCCAGACCTATTCGATGCAGGTCCATGGCGTCCGTCGCCTTCCTGAGGCTCTTACGTGCCAGTTCCTCTGCGGAAGGGAAGTCCCCTTTGAAGAGGCTGAGAGAACTCAGGTAATAGAGTGCTGAGGACTCATGAGCGGGATCTTTTATCTCGCTGAAAATGACCAGGCTGTCGGAGATCAGTTCTGTTGCTTCCGGATAGCGTCCAAGGCAAACTTCCAGCCATCCCAGCTTCAGGCTGAGCCTGCCGATGGTAGTCGCTGTGCGGATGTCCTGTCTTCTGCCTGAGCCAAGCTGTTCAAGTGCATCAGAGAAGAGTCTGGATCCCTCTCGGTACCATCCGCGGGTCGTATAAAGGGTGTAGAATGTCTGGAGACAGTCGGCGATGATGTGGGCTCTTGAGGTCTTGACCGCCCATTTCCATGCTGATCGGATGTTCTCGAGATCGGGACCGAGCCGGTCAATGTGTTTCTTCTTGTCCCCGCTCTTGAGACCTGACTCCATCGAGAGCATAAGATCAGCATAGTACGAAGAGTGGTTCGCATGAACAAGGCTGTTTCTGCTCTGTTCCTGCTTGAGCCTGAGTGTCCCGTATTGCCTGGCTGCTTCATGCAGACTGAAGCGTCCCCCGGTCTCCCTTCGGATCAGTGACCTGGCAGCAAGCATGTCAAGCGTCTCTGAGTCTGCACGGCAGATGTTCTCTGCTGCGTCAGCGGTGAAGCCTCCTCGGAATACCGATAGCTCCTCGAGCGTCTTCTGTCCAACATCCGGGAGAAGACTCCATGAGTACTCCATAACTCTTGTCAGGCTCCTATGTCTCTCCAGTACACCTGTCGAGTCGGTTCCCAATGATATCAGATGAGCCTCCAGCTCGAGACATATCTGAGCCAGGGATAAGTCCTCCAGCCATGAGGCAGCCAGCTCTATCGCGAGAGGATTACCTTCGAGTCTTCTGCATATATCTACGGCTAGTGGCTCCATATCCCATGTAAGCTCGAATCCGGGCCGGACCCGTCTTGCACATGCGCGGAACAGCTCAAGTGCTGCAGTGCCTTCATCGCCTGAACTCGAGCAGTCAAGTCCCTCAACATCCACAACTCTCTCATGCTGAAGTCCCAGAGGTTGCTGAGAAGTTATCAGGATCCTTGTGGCTGGAGATGCTGATACGAGTGTATCCACAAGGTCCGCTCCTTTGACCAGATGTTCGAAGCTGTCCAGCAGAAGCAGGACGGCTCTGTCGGCAAGATGCCGGCGAAGCCCTTCCACCAGGGACTCAGAAGTGGAATGGAGTTCGAGCCCCAGCGTGGTAAGGATCGCCTGGATGATATCCTCCGGGGAGTCAATTGGGGCAAGTGGAACGAACCCGATGCCGTCGGGGAAGCCCTGCAAAGTTCTACGGGCCACCTCGATGGCGATCCTGGTTTTGCCGATACCGCCGGAACCGGTGATCGTGACAGGGCCACCACCCGGGTCGGTGAGGAACCTGATTGCAGCCTGCACCTCGCTCTCCCTGCCTACAAATCCAGTCCTTTGCGGAGGAAGACCTGCGGGAGTTGAGATTGAGGACATTACACACCCTTCACCGCTCCGCCTGCAGGCGGAGCAGGTTGAGACCGGCTACTCCTTAGGGTGAATAGGTGTGCATATAGCTTGCCAGCCAATATGGGAGCATATACGATTCGACAAGACCAATAATACGCCATACAAATATGGAAACCCATGAGACATGCAAGACATCAGACAATATCGAATGCTATCTGAACGGGTGGTCGGACTTGTCAAGATGTAAACATATGTATACACTATTCTCATGGGATATGTCATTGCACCGCTGATCAGCAGTTATTCTTTCAGGTTCGGCGTTGAACCTCCGGAGGTGCTTGCCCGGACCCTTGCCGACAGGGGATTCTCCGGCGGTATCCTCGCTGACCTGGGCGTAGTCTCTGGACAGCTCGCTTATCGCTCTGCCTGCAAGCAGGAGGGAGTGAAGGCCGGTGCCGGATCGAGACTCGAGTTCGATGATATCAGCGCGCTATTCATTGCTCTGAAGGGTGGATGGGGAGAGCTGTGCAGGCTGGTCACCGCAGCTGCATCTACAGAGCGCATAGAGCCGCTGGAGGCGATGGCCGCTGCAGGAAAGGTCATGGCCATCACTGATACTCCGGAAGATGCTGTGGTCCTGAGGAAAGCCCTGGCATTCAGGGGACCGACTGCAGTAGCGGTCCTCCCCCGGAGCCTGTCAGGTCGTTCGCCTGCGCTGGTCGAGGAGGCTGTCAGGGAAGCGGGTGAAGTGCCTGTTGCTCTATGGCCCTCTGTCTTCTCCGGGAGGGAGTCCATTCGCACACATGAGGTGCTGAGGCGTGGATACCTGGTGATCGAGGGCTGTGAACCGGAGAGGAGGATATTCGCCTCATCAAGCAGCATCATGCCGGACCTGTCAGACTTCAAAAAGGCATTTGCCGGCACGGACGAAGCCCTGCAGGTGAATGCAGGGCTGGCTGAGATGATAGAAACGGAACCGGTCATCGAAGGGGCGGGCCCGGATCGGGTCCCGGAAGAGGAAGAGAGGCTCGAGGCTCTCGTCAGACAGAGGTTCTGCAGCACATACGGCTCCAGCAGGACCGCGGCCAGGAGGCTCGGAATGGAGCTGGAGCAGATATGCAGAAGCGGACTTGCCGGATACTTCCTTGATTTCTCGGACATCGCGGAGTATGCGATTCGAGAAGGAATAGCTGTCTCAGCGAGGGGTTCGGCAGGGGGAAGTATAGTCTCGTATCTGCTCGGACTCTCCATAGTCTGCCCCATCCGTCACGGCCTTTCCTTCTCCCGCTTTTTCAACAGGCTCAGAAGCAGTCCTCCGGATATTGACCTGGATATCGACAGCTCCCGGAGGGATCAGGTTATGAAGTGGTTTCTGGAGAGGGCTGGCCGCAGGGGAGCGGCAGTCTCCCAGACGGTCACCCATCGAATCCGTTCGGCTTTCAGAGTTGCCGCCTCCGGACTCGGTATGAGTAGTGGGGAGATGGATACGCTCTCCAAGCTCCTGCGGAGACGGAACAGCCAGGCCTGGAAGAGACCACTTGCCGCGAGAGCCATCCAGGATGCTGAACTCCTGACGGGACTGCCCTCGCATCTGGCGCCTCATCCCTGCGGCGTGGTCAGGGCAGCAGGTCCTGTTGATCTCATGGTTCCGGTCCAGCCCAGCGCCAACGGTTTTCAGATAACTCACTTCGATAAGGACGGTGTAGAGGAGATCGGACTGCTGAAGATGGATCTGCTCGGACAGAGAGGGCTCACCACCCTGTCGGGAGTCTGCTGCATTCTTGGCAGAAAGCCGATCGACGTTTTCAGGCGTGGTGGAGATATCCCTGAGGCAGCCAGGGAGATAATGGACTCGGGCAGGACCATCGGTGTGGTGCATGTGGAGTCTCCCGCAATGCGTGGCCTGATGAAGGAGATGTCCATACGAACAATGGAGGATGTCGCACGGGCACTGGCATTGGTCCGTCCCGGCGCCTCAGCCGGCGGAGGCAGGCGGAGATACATGGACAGGCTTCACGGCGGGAGTGTAGTCGACGATGGCCTGCCTGAGTTGATGCCCATCCTCAGGGAGAATCTCGGTGTCATGCTCTATCAGGAGGATGTCTCGAGGGCTGCGGAGATACTCCTCGGTCTTGATGAAGCTGCAGGGGATTTGCTCAGGAGGAGGCTCAAGAAGAAGCAGGTCCCGGCAGAGGAGCTGATCGAGGCCTGCAGGAGAAGAGGTCTCTCAATGACGGAAGCAAAGGCTGTCTGGGAGGTCCTGTCCGGCTATGCGGGATATGGATTCTGCAAGGCCCATGCTTTTACGTACGGTGCCATCGCATGCGCGGCAGCGGCGCTTAAGGCTGAAGATCCTGCTCTCTACATGGCATCTGTCATGGCAGCCGGCGGCGGTTTCTATGGAACCAGGACCTACCTCGAGGAAGCAAGGAGGCTAGGTATATCCTTCGATCCTCCGGGGATCAACACCGGTAGATGGATATCCTTCGAACGGGAGGGGAGAATAGTCATCGGCTTTCATCATCTCAGGGGACTCGGGACAGCGGAGTTCGAGAAGTTGATGAGGGGAAGACCTTTCAGTTATCCGTCAGATCTCTCTGAAGCAGGTATCGGACCTGTCCTCTGCAGGAGCATGGCGGCTGCGGGCTGTTTCCGCGAGATCGGCTTCCCCCCTCCTTCAGCACTCATGCAGCTGGAGGCAGGAGGAGATGGATTCTTCCCTGGAGAGAGCTCCGGTCTCCCGGATCTGCCTGACTATTCACCGAGGGTCAGAGCGGCAATGGAGCTCGGTATGCTGGAGCTTCCGCTATTGGTCTCGCCTCTGTCACTGGAACCCAGACCTCCCGGTACAAGCCCTGCCTCTGACCTTCCGGCTACAGGCTCTGTGAGGATATGGGGAAGATTTGTCACGGGTCGAAGGCTTGCCGCCGGCGCCGGTTTCCTTATGCTTGAGGACGACACCGGCACCGCGGACATATTCCTCCCTTCCCCTCTCTTCTACAGAGCGGAGGACCTGCTGGTGCGCCCTGAAGCTACGCTGCTGGTCGCAGGCACCGTAGAGAGGGGCGGAAGGATAAAAGCATACTCTGTAGGTGAGGGTCCTCTTACAGTGACCCCTACCCAGCCGGAATCCCCGGAATAGCGTTTGAACGGGAAGGAACGTCATGGAAGCCAGGTCCCTCAAGCCGGAGGAGCTCAGGTGGAGTTGTTCGAAAGACTCACTTGGCTTCGAGATCACAAGTGAACTCGAACCAACCGGTGAAATAGTAGGTCAGGACAGGGCAGTGAAAGCCCTTAAGCTCGGTCTGGAGATATCCTCTGTAGGCTACAACATGTTCGTTACGGGGATCTCCGGCACTGGTCGCGAATCTACGATCAAGAGGATACTGGACGGGATCGATACTACCACTGACCAGCTCCGTGATATCCTCTATGTCCGCAATATGGAGGACACCAGGCTCCCCATCGCCCTCACCTTTCCTGCGGGAAAGGGAGCGAAGTTCGTCGAGGCACTCGAGGAGAGCATCCAGCTCCTGAAGACCAACATCCCGGCTGTTCTCGGAAGCGAGAAGGCTGACAGGGAACGCAGAGACCTGCAAAAGGAGTTTCGCGACCGTAAGCAGATTGCTATGGAGAAGGTCGGGAAGGATGCCACAGAGGCTGGTTTCATGATAGTCTCTATACCTGTTTCGCCCACCGAGACAAGACCTGATGTATTGCCAGTCATCAACGATGAACCGGTCACCTTCGACACACTCGAGGAGATGGTGAAGAAGGATGAACTCACGCAGGAGGAGTTCGAAAGGTACAGCAGTCTCCACGAGAAGCTGTTCATCGAGCTCACTGGAGCATTCAGGGTCACAAGGGATATCGAGATCGATGCAAATGAACATCTGGAGAAGATGAACGTCAGACTCGTGCGGCCAACGGTCCAGGGCATACTCTCCAATCTCATTGTGATCGGTGACGACAAGGCCGATGCATGGACCAATTCCGTTGCGGATCTGATACTCGATCATCTGCAGGAGTTTGCAGAGAGCACCGAGGAGAAGGACCCCTATGTCCTGCTCACTCCCAATCTCATCCTCGATAACTCCGGCGAGACCAAGCGTCCTGTGGTCATCGAGCAGTTCCCTGATTCCGCGAGCATCTTCGGCGACATCGACAAGGTCATCGTCGAAGGGAAGCCGTTCTCCGACCACACCATGATACGTCCAGGCGCCATCCAGAGAGCTGATGGCGGCTATCTCATCATGAACGCGCTTGATATCGTCAGGCAGCCTGCCCTCTGGCAGCGTCTCATACAGACCCTCAGGAGCTGTACGACTGTCATCAGGAGCCAGGATCCGCTTGGTCTCAATCCAGTCACCATTCAGCCGGAGCCAATTGACACGAATGTCAAGATCATCCTCATAGGCTCCGGATGGCTATACTCGCTGCTGGCGAAGAACGAGCCGGAGTTCGGACTCCTTTTCAGGATTCGAGCTGCATTCGACTACACCATGGAAGTAACCGACAAGAGCATCGGGGAGTTCATCGATGTTGTAGCAGAGATAATCAGGAGCGAGAAACTCCCTCCCATGACTGCAGGAGCTGTAGCTCTCATCACTGAACAGGGATCAAGAATTGCAGGCAGGAGGGACAGGCTCTCAATCGAGTTCAACAGGATCACGGACTACATCAGACAGGCCGCCTTCTATGCGAAGCAGGATGGCGATGCTGTGGTCGATGCTGCCCATGTAAAGAAAGCGATCAGCGAGAAGATCCACAGACTGAACCTCGGCGAGACTTACGCTACCGACAGGATACTGGACGGCACGATCATGGTCGACACTGAAGGGGCAAAGGTCGGTCAGGTCAATGGCCTGGCTGTCTATGCAGGGGTCGACTATTCCTTCGGTCTCCCATCCAGGATAACGGCCATGGTCTCAGTTGGCAGGCAGGGTCTCATCAATGTCGAGCGGGAGTCGGAGATGTCCGGCACCACTCATACGAAAGGCATGCTCATCATCGCAGGCTTCATCCGGGGGAAATTTGCGAAGGAGTATCCGCTATCCCTTACTGCCAGCATCGTCTTCGAGCAGAGCTATGGTGGAGTAGACGGCGACAGCGCCTCTTCGACCGAGCTCTATGCCCTCCTCAGTGCCATATCAGACGTGCCTATCAGGCAGGATCTTGCAGTTACCGGCTCCGTCAATCAGTTCGGTGAGATTCAGCCCATTGGCGGCGTCAATGAAAAGATCGAGGGTTTCTTCAGAGTCTGCAGATCCAGGGGACTCACAGGTACACAGGGCGTGCTGATACCTTTGACCAACCTGAAGAACCTTCAGCTCAGGCAGGAGGTGATCGATGCCGTTGCGGATGGCAAATTCCACATCTACCCCGTGAAGAACATCGATCAGGGCATCGAGCTTCTCACCGGTATAGAGGCCGGCTCCATAATGCCTGATGGTGGTTATCCGGAAGACACCGTCTACGGCAAGGTTGACCGCCGTCTCAGGCACATGGCTGAAACTCTCCGCGCCTTCGGCTTCCGCACCTAACCTCATGCAATAGGGACATGCACCTAATTCTTCGGAATTAGGTTGCGTGTCCCCAGGTGCATAATTCTCTACCGCATCCGTCCCTGCGAGTTCAGCTTCAGTACCCAGACATCCATTTCCCCATCGCTCCATGATGAGGAGAATCCGCTTACGATGAGACCCCCGTCCTCTGTCCGCAGGATGCCCTCGGCTCCATCGTTGCCGGGGCCGCCGTGCGTTTCTGACCAGACTTCCTCCCCGTCAGCGTCCAGACAGATAAGCAGAAGGTCCTGATTGCCGGCTCCTATCGACCTGGTGCTCCCGGCTATCAGGCAGCCCTCTCCATTCGGGATGACCGAGAAGGCCATATCGTCGTTCTCCCACCCGATAGTCTTCTCCCAGAGAAGTTCTCCCCTTTCGTCCAGGAGAGCTGCCCAGATGTCATAGTCCCCGGCCTCGGTCTCGGTATAGCCTGTCAGGCAGATGTCCCCGCCCGCGAGCTCCGTCATATCCATTGGAAAGCAGTCGAATGGCTGAGCGGTGTAGGTTCGCATCCAGAGCTCCAGGCCATCGGGATCGGTTTTCAGCAGGAGGGGGGTCGCAACCCCTTTCTCAGGCATTAAATAGCCTGCGACAAGGAACCCGCCATCCGCTGTCTCCATAACCGCCTCCGCCATGCCGCTACCTCTGCCGGAGTAAGTCCCGCTCCAGAGTTCGCTGCCCTCTCCGTCTGTTCTCAGGAGGCTCACCTCAGGGCCCTTGCCGTTCAGGGAGTCAACATATCCAGCTAGTATGAAGCCCCCGTCCGAGACCGCTGAAATGTCGTAGGCCCACTCATCACCCGGACCGCCGTGCATCCATTCCCAGAGAAGGTCTCCTGAGCCGTCGACCTTGAAGAGCCAGTACTGCTCTCCATTCTCCATGGTCGTCGCCACCCCGCCGAGAACGAAGCCGTCCTCAACGACAGCCCCATCCGCTGCAAGGTCCAGCCATGGCCCGTTCCAGAAGTCTCCCCGCCAGATCTCCTCCCCGTCAGCATCGATCCTCACCAGCCAGCAGTCCACGCCGCCAGGACTTTCGTCTGAAAGGATGCTGTGCGAAACATCGATGATAAAGATACCGCCTATCAGCCAGCCGCCGTCCGGTGCAGGCAGTGCGAAGAAAGCCTGTTCGGGAAGTTCGGTCCCATAAGTGTGCTCCCATGTATCTGCAGTTGCTCCTGCGGCGCAGAGCACAACTAGTAACGAAATCATCATCAGGTGTTTCATCCGATCCCCTCTCTAGCGTGAATATTCGAACATCACTCAAAATAGCTCCATTCCGACGTATGTCAAAGCCAGTAGGATAAGGGTGAGGGGATGGTAATGCTAATAGCAGCGTCCGAAGTGCTCTGCTCTGCAGCACAAAGGCGTCTGCGGGGAACTCCTGACTTTTCCGCAGGATGACATCCTGCCGATGTGGGTTAACTGAAACTGGAGCGATAAGCTATCATGCCGTGGGAAAGACGGTATATTGCACCTATGAGTATCAAAGTATTCACCTCTTCATGGGGGCAGCTCGAGAAGACCGGCTCCAATGTCGGTGATGAGGCTATCTTTGCCGCCCAGGTAAAGGACCTTGCCGCAATACCTGACCTTGAGCTCGGGGTAATGTCCGCGATGCCGGAGCGAACCAGAGAGAGATTCGGCGCTGTTCCATTTGATGTGACGAATGGCCGTCTCTCCGCAATGCGGGAGGCCGTGAAGTGGTCCGATATCGTCATTGTCGGCGGCGGTGAACTTGCCCAGGACAGATCTTCACTACTTTACACACCTTACAATCTTTTCCCGCTTCGTCTGGCGAAGCACTACGGGAAGCGGACCTTTGCATGGTCGGTGGGTATCGGTCAGGCCGATGAACTGGCTAGCTGGACACCATGGCAGCTCCGCAAATGGATGGGTCGCTGCAGCGGGGTAACTGTCAGGGACCGACCTTCATACGATACACTTCTCGGACTTGGCCTGAGTCCCGAGAAAGTGCTGCTCGCGTCCGATTCCACATTCACGCTTACTGATGATTTCACACCATCAACAGATGGATCGGATATCCTCGGCGTGGCGATCAGAAATGTCTCCAATCGCAGCGGCAGGCTTCTTCCACTTGAGATACGCAGGAAACTCGGCATTCACAGGGAACAGGATATGTCCGGGGTCCGCAGGAGATGGGCAGCCATGCTCGACAGGCATATCGAGGAGAGGGGCGGAACCGTCCAGTTCTTCCCTTTCCATACGGGCAGTCTTTCGAACTCGGATGATCTGGAGTGCGAGGCTGTGATCTCCCTGATGAAGCACGGCAAAAGCGCTTCAGTTGTGATGCCCCGAAGCATAGAGTCCTTCATTGAGCAGATGGGCCGCTGCCGGGTCTTCCTGACGGTTCCTCTGCATGGAGCCATTCTATCTGTTGTAACCGGTACGGTGCCTGTCTCAATGCCATATGCCACGAAGGGCTTCCGGTTCATGGAGCAGGCGAGGCTCGAAGGACTGACAGTCGACCCTGCGGACAGGAATTGGGACGAGACCGCATACAGGACGATCGGTGAGATCTGGAGCGATCAGGGCACCCTCCGTGATCATGTGCTTTCTGTCAGGGGAGAGCTGGCAGAGATCTGCCGGCTGAATATCAGACATTTCACAAGGACCTGTCTCAGCGGCTGAATTTTACAGTGATGTTCTGCGGGACACCTGCCCCGATGCCGTCAGCTTCAACCTCCGGAGATCGGTGCGTCAGTAACCGGGACGATCACAGCGGGATATCCGAATCTCAGGGTAGCCGGATATCCACCTCCGGCTATGTCGGTGATGAAATTCCCTCCTGGCTTCAGGTTGTCCCGTATCCATTCAGAGATGGTCTGCCCCCGATGATCCAGCTTGACTGCATCACAGCTGGCTGATTCGACCACTCCGGAAACAGGTGTCGGGTAGTACATATCACCGGACTGAATGGTTATCATCTCAGAGACATCCCTGAAGTCATCCAGGGCAATGAGAAAGTAGTCATGGTCCGTGTACCAGAGTCCGCAGAGGGCATACATCTGACCCTCGAGGGTCGCTCTATCCAGCAGATCCCTGAACATCGTATCGGAACCAGGCATCCCGACCAGCTCCCTGAATGCCGTGGTGTTCGCAGGAGGTTCCGGTCCGAAACCGAACGTGCCGCCGAAACTTTCCGTCGTCAGCAGAATATCGAATTGAGCCTGCATGTCCCCTGTACTCACTGCCGGAGCAGTACAGCTCTGTCCAATTGCTGATGAGGTCAGCAGCAGGATGACCAGGATCACGATAGCTTCTCTCACTGCGCTCGGTGCATACTTCATTTTACTCACATTCTCCCACGCCCAGTATTTCACGGATCCTTCCGACGTACGGTTTCAGCGGCTGTGTGCCGTCGTTGTCGGTCCGATAGACGAGCTCCCCGCGAAGGAAGGCAGATAGCGCTGTCAGATCGAACCTGGAGACTTCCGATACCACAACGCTTCCATCGTGATAGAGGATACTGAGCTTCATACCGGGGGTCTCTGTGTCAGGATCGCAGAAGCTGCAGAACGAGCTTTCGTCCAGCATGGCGTCCAGGAGGTCGGAGGAGTCTATGTCCACGACGAGGTCCCTGCTCCGGGTAAGGTCCGACTGGAAGAAGTAGGCCTCCGGACCGCTGTACAGGGTTCTCTCTCCGCATTCAGGGCAGATGTAGTCCACCGAATCCGGCGGGGCCATCACTGAGTAGCACATCGCACCCATTGTGGGGTCAGGCGCCTCTTCCATCTCCAATCGTGCAAGAAGAGAGTCGATCTGGACGGATGGCATTTCAGTCATGAGCTCGCAATCCACAGTTGCGGAGGTCTTGGCATCACTAGCGGTTCCACGGTTCTTCGAGACCATGAACCCTCCGAGACCCAGCACCAGGAATACGATTGAGCCAGTCAGCCATATCGGCATATCATCTCCTCTCGACATCTGTGAATTCTGCATGTTGTACAGGTCGACATGACGATCCATTCCATTCCACTGATATAGGACTGATGGAGGAGCGAAGGAAGGGCGGAGCAATCCCCCGGGCAGTCTTCATGTGTTATCATGGACTCATATTCCGTACAACACTGTCATGGAAAGGTAACATGATCCCGGGAATTCACGCGTCGGTCGATGGCGGTCCTGCAAACGCACTGGAGATCCTGAAGGAGCTCGGTCTCGGGTCAGGCCAGATATTTACATCCAATCAGCAGATGTGGAGAGGGAGGAAGATACCGGACAGCGAGGCTGGTCTTTTCTCAGCTCCCGATTGCCCCATTGTCATCTCACACGCAAGCTACCTGGCAAACCTCGCCTCAGCCCGTCCCGATGTGGCCGCAAAGGCTGCGAAAGCCCTTGCCGATGAACTCCTCCGAATGAGCAAGCTGGGAATCAAGTGGCTTGTCCTTCATCCAGGTGCACATTTGGGGCAGGGTGTCGAGACGGGCATGAAAATGATATCAGAGGGCGTCAGAAAATTGCTTGCAGAGGGACCGGAAGAGACAGGTATCCTCTTCGAGAACACGGCCGGTGCCGGCACGACTATCGGACACAGTTTCGAGGAGCTCCGCGATCTCCTCGATATGACCGGGATGCCGGAAAGGACAGGGATCTGCTTCGATACCTGTCACGCATATGCGGCCGGTTACGACATCTCCAGTGAAGAAGGGGTCAACCGCACCGTCTCCCTGATGGAGAAGCTCATAGGCCTGAGGAATATTCGCGCATTTCATATGAATGACTCGATGAAGGAGCTGGGCAGCCGGAAGGACCGCCATGCAAAGGCAGGGGAGGGTCTTATCGGACTCGAACCACTCAGATATCTTGCATCACTCGATGAGTTTGCAAACGTACCCGGAATAAGCGAAGTCCCCGGCAGCGATGAGGACCGCGCCAGCGACATCCTCCGCATCTGCCGGGGTCAGACGTAAATTTGTTAAACTGATTGACGCAATATCCGCGAGTTATTTCCAATCATCCAATTTATTATCTCCATTTGGGCGGATATGCGCATACATGGTTAACGGGTTTACGTCTGACCCTCACCATGACTGGAAAAAGGGAGGATGGACCGATCCATCCTCCCCTTCAGTATCTGTTGTCTATCAGACCTAGAAGCTGGTTTTGATAGCCCCCCAGGTGCTTCTGTCGAGAGCTGTAGTTGACCAGACATAAGCAAGCTCATTCTCGATAAGGGGTACGATATTTACACCCTCGTCGATACAGAAGCCGTTGTAAATAGTATTGCCGTCATTGCCCAGGATCATGCCGCCTTCACCAGCCTGAGACGAGGCTGTGTAGCCCCCCAGGATCAGACCGTCAGTGATAGCGTCCAGCTTCTGCCCATCGAGTGCCCATGTGTCAGTGAAACTCAGCGGGAAGCTGATGACATTGGGAGTGTTGAAAACGTCGTGGGAGGCTTCCCAGCTGTAGAAAGGCAATGGTGTAGAGTAGTCTGACAGGTATGTCATCTCCATGGCAGGCCAGAGGCCGGAACTCAATTCATACCCCAAAGACCAGAAGGACATTATGAGCCTTCCGCCGCCGTCAACATAGGTCTCCAGCACAGGCAGTGATGCCGGCTCATAGTTTGACGGGCAGTTGTAGACGACGATGTCGGCACCGTTAGCCACATCCGCCCGGAAGGCGGCCTCCTGTGTGTCGTCGTAGGCTGTGTAGGGCCATCCGAGATTATCAAGCGCATCCCGCACAAATGAATTGTGGCATACGGTGTGGAAGACAACGACCTCAGTCGGTTGGGCGAAACCCAGTGTAACCATCGTGAGTAAAACCAGAAATAGGAATCTCATTATACCCCTCCTTTGCAGGGACTAGTATGATGTGCGCAGTAAATAGAAGAAAATTAGTATACACGAAAGTAGTCTACAGTCAAGGGGCATTATGTTAACTTCAGGGTTAGACACAGATATGTTAATCCGATCACTATATGTGATATGTGCCCGAGAAAGGCCTCAATAATCTGAACATTATCATATATCACGCAGATATTACGACAATGAGCTTAACGTATTTACCTCTGATCCTGACTTCGCAGCTTCTTGTTCAGTGTGTTGACGCTTATCCCCAGGGCCTCCGCAGTTTTTGTCTTGTTGCCACCAAATGCTGTCAGAGCCTCACTGGCATATTTTGACATCACTTCGTCCGCAGGGACCACATCAGAGGGCATTGAGGGCAGCATGAGCGGTCCTCCGGAGGAAATGCTCAAAGGAGCTGCATTCACCTCGGACTTCATCTCAGTTGGAGATGCCACTGTGACGAGTGCGGCCTGCTCTGTAATGATATTATCAATGTCATCCATCATCTCAAGTATCCAGGCTTTCTGGAGCACGTTGTAGAGCTGGCGCACATTGCCCGGCCAGCTGTAGCTGCTGAGGGCTGCGGTCTGCTCCTCTGTGAGCTGCAGCAGCTCCATATCATGTTTCCGCTCAAGTTCCCGCCTGATCGAACCGGCCAGATGCGGGATGTCCTCCAGCCTCTCCCGAAGGGGTGGGACTACTATCACAAGCTGGTTGAGCCTGTAGAAGAGATCTATGCGGAAGGCTCTCTCATTGACCATGGCTCCGAGATCGCAGTTGGTGGCCGCGATGATGCGGACATCGGTCCGTTTCTCCTGCACAGAGCCTACTGGAGTATATGCTCCGTTGTCGATCACACGGAGGAGCTTGGCCTGAGTATCCAGAGGCATCTCGCCGATCTCATCAAGGAAGAGTACACCGCCATCAGCGGCATCGAGTATGCCTTCCGTGTCCTGCACCGCCCCTGTGAATGCGCCCTTTACATGTCCGAACAGCCTTGAGTTGATGAGACCTTCACCGCTGAGGGTAGCGCAGTTCTCACAGAAGAAGGGCTCCTCCGCTCTCGGGCTGGCGAAGTGAAGCAGTCTCGCAACGCGCTCCTTGCCAACACCTGTCTCCCCGAGGATAAGGACATTGACCCTGTCGAGTCTGCCGTATCTTGAGAGGTTGCCCTTGATCTTTCGTATGGCCGGTGAGCAGCCATCAAGACCCTCGCTCTGTCCTGCCGCCTTGAACAGCCTGACCGCTTTCCTCTCCTCCGGGGAGAGGGGATACTGGGCCGCCAGCTTGCGGATGGCGCCTGGATATGAGGCGAGATCACCGAACTGGAAGTACCTGAACTTCCCTGCCTCGACAAGATCGGAGAGATCCTTCGCAAGACCGGTCGGCTGCGCGTTCATGTCAGAGAGTTCTAAAAGCATCCCGGTATGTTCATTCCCTGCAAGCCCCAGGGCATCGACGATGACATTGGTATCGGAGTCGGAATCAGGTGAGTGGTGGAGTGTGCAGAGCTTCGCCAGTCCAGGCCCCACCTGGTCCATGTTCCAGTAGTTCCCGCAGTACCAGTTCACCTTTATGGCCCTCTCGTGAAGCCTCTTCAGTGCTTCCAGCAGGTCGAGCACCGGACCTTTATAACCCATGCCGCAGATGTGGATCTCCCTGATGCTCTCGTGCTTCGAGATGGAGGAAAGGCATCTGGCAAGATGGTAGGTGCTGGAGATGTATATCCCCGCATCCGGATGCTTCAGCAGAACTGCTGCTGCCGCGCATGCACCCGGTCTGCCGTTATAAGTGACGACTACCTGCTCCCCTGGCTTCCCGTTCTTCCAGCGCATATGTCCCCCCGACAAGTTATTGAGGACAGGCATCCCGATCATGCATGAGCGGGTGGATGTCCGTTGAACAGTGAGTTTCTCCCTGCATCCGGAAGGACATGCATCCAGCCGCTCAATGTGCGGCTGGTGCGTGTCCATTTAGAACAGGTTCACATTCAATCCGTATCATGCAGAATATGAGCACTCCTGTAAATATCTGAGGTATCGCTCGCAGAAGCTAAAACCTCATTGTAAACGCATGATTACCATATAGCGTATACATCTGTTCAGTATTGATAAATGCCATTCAGACGTTCTGGCAAGTTTCCTGCAAGGGATGTGAGTGAATAACATCGACGGGAGTCAGAATGCTTTCCATGGAGAATGTTTCTTACGATGGTGAATGGGTGATGGATGCTCCGGGCTCCACCATCACCGTACGAGAGAACCGCGACCTCGACAGCCCGGAGCTCACTTTCAGTCTGGAGGTCGACCCGCCCCTCGACCTCGCTGCGGTCACTGTACATCCCCTTTATAGATCGGGCGCCGGACCCGCACCCCGGAAATGGCGTACTTCCTCCCGTCAGCGCAAGTGGCGCTATCTGTTGAAGAATGAGTCAGATAGCGTTCTTTACAAAGGAGCTGTTGAGGATTCAACCGTGATGAACACCGCCACCGGCAGGGAGTACGCACTTGTCTCCTACGAGGTGAATTACTGCGGTCCCGACAGCTCCGGGCGGCGCTTCAGCGCCAGTGGAACGGAATCAAGCCGGGCCGCCGCGATAATGGCTATCGACCGCATAGCCAGGCAGCATCACTCCGGCATGATACTCCCCTCTGAGAACTGAGGAGTATCAGTGACTTATTGAACTCCCTTCATTTTCTGAGCGGACTTCAGTTACCTGGCAGATGCAATAGTCCCTCTACTGCTCTCTCTGCTGAGTATCAAGCATACGGGTGCTGGCAAGTTTCCTGCATAGGTGTATTCAAGGGGAGAAACCACAGCTTTACCTTGATGCTCTCCTGCGATATACTGAGACTACTGACAAACGGGTCAGGGAGGGGTTGAGATGCACCATCTAACAGGCGCTGGTCATCCACTTATTGAACACACTGCACCATATCATAAGCCGACTTCTGACTGCCGAGGTGGCAACTCATGAGGATCGCGATCACGGCAGACGCGCACCTTACATCCAGGGAGCAGTATCCCGGCAGATTCGAGGCGATGGAGGATATCTTTCGGCAGTCGGTCGAGATGGATATCAGCCAGGTCATCATAGCTGGTGACCTTTTTGACAGGGAGATGATCAACTGCTCTGAATTCGAGGAACTCTGTCAGTGCTTCCCCGGTCTCCATCTTCACATCATTCCGGGCAATCATGACACCGGGATATCCGGCAAGGCTGTGATCTGCCGTAACATCTCTGTCTACAGGGAACCGGAAACCGTCGACCTGGAGGATGTCACGATTCTCTTCGTACCCTACGAGGAGAACCGGATAATGGGTTCCAGTATCGCCCTGCAGGAAGAGTTTATTAAGGGCAGGCGCTGGGTGCTGGTGGGACACGGCGACTATCACGGCGGCATCAAACAGAGGAACCCCTACGAGCCGGGCACGTATATGCCCCTTTCATCGAACGACATCAGCAGGTTCGATCCCTGGAGGGTCTTTCTCGGGCACATTCACAAACAGACCGACCAGGGGAGAGTTCACTACCCCGGTTCTCCCTGCGGACTTGATATCAACGAGACGGGCCCCCGTCGCTTTCTTGTGCTGGATACCGCTGACGGCAGTGTCACTCCATACACGATCGCCACAGACGTCATCTACTTCTCAGAGAGCTTTATAGTCCTGCCAGGTGACAGGGAGATAGAACGCCTCGAGAGGGACATTCAGACGAGGATATCCTCATGGG
>Ga0190293_1000012_pt1 | contig 69988 bp, 60 predicted proteins | sample 48693001_MG_FD_161671 | JGI IMG/M metagenome (GOLD analysis project Ga0190293, IMG submission 161671) | Hydrothermal vent microbial mat bacterial communities from Southern Trench, Guaymas Basin, Mexico - 4869-30-0-1_MG | ecosystem: Environmental > Aquatic > Marine > Hydrothermal vents >...
ATGTCTGCATCATTTACAGTTATTTCCTGATCAAATTCACCAATTCTCGTTGCCTTAAATTTTGAGGTACTAATTTTTCTCGTTGAAATCTTTGATCTTTTTTTTAGTTCATCCAGAAAATTTTTTCTTTCTGCTGCTTTTTGCTTTTTAATTCGTTTTATTTTCTCTTGCAGATTTTGTTTGGCAAGCGCTTCCTTTATTTCATTTTTATCTCTGATATTTTCTTTCTCAGACATTGAAATATGTTCAGAAGAAACTTCTCTTTCGACCCCCTCTACTCTCCATCCTGTATTATATTTTTTTAAAAAAGCCTTGCCTGAGCCACCATTTGATAAAAATCTTTTAATTTCAAATTGAACCTCAGGGTAAGTCCATGTAAACAATACTTCTGTAATTCCCTGATTATTTTCACTTTCTGCTATTCCAGTAATTTCAATTTTTATAGGCAGTTCTTTTTTAAGTTTGGCGTAAATTCCCCCTGAGCTCCAACTATTAAAAACAGTTTCAAAAACATTGTGAGTTTTACTTGTGGAAATTCCGTATCTGTCAACCATATTAAGAGTTTTTGCTTTTTTGTAGGCACCTGAAAATAATCTTACATATGATTTTACAGGTTTTAGTCCTTCAGAAATTTCTATTAAACTTTTTGCTTCATTTGAAGATATCCCACCCATAGAACACCCAATAAAAAAAACAATAACAACAAGTATAGAGATCAATTCTTTTTTTTTGGTAAAGTTTTTCATAGTTTCTCCTTTTAAGCTTCCGAAGCCAGTTTGTTGATTATATATAATATATATATTATGCACACAATAATGATATTTTCAAGTATAAAATATAAAATTGCAAAATTTGTACTAATTGGTGCTAAATGCTATACAACCCTCTTATTGCAAATTGCTAAAGGGGACAGGCACTTTTTTTACATAAATGTTGAAAATGAACATAATGTAGTGTATATTTGTACATGGGAGTTGTCGGATGGCGAGACTGAGAAGGCTGAAAGTTAAAGGATCAGATGCATATTACCATGTCATGTCAAGAACTGTAGGGCAGCAATTTCTTCTTCTTGATAATGAAAAGGACAAATTTGTTGAAATATTAGATGGCTTGTCTGATTTATTTTTTGTAAAGATAATTGGATTTTCTGTAATGAATAATCACTTCCATTTATTAATAAAAATGGAGTCTACAGAACATTTTGATGATAAAAAGATAATAGACAGATTAAGAGGATATTATCAAAGAGAATTAATACTTGCTAATCCTGAAATATGTAAATTCAAGGAGAAATTAGGAGATATTTCTGAGTTTATGAAGCTTTTAAAGCAAAAGTTTGCATTATGGTACAACAGGCAGAACAATCGCAAAGGTCACTTTTGGTCAGATCGGTTTAAATCTGTCCTAATTGAAAATGGAGAAAGTTTGCTTAATTGTTTGGCATATATTGATCTTAATGCAGTTAGAGCAGATATTGCTGTGGTTCCCGAAGAGTACAGATGGTGCAGTATTTCCTATAGAATGAAAAATTGTGATCAAAGAAATTTCTTAAGTATGGAGGAAATAATTGACACATCAAAGACAAATTCGATAAAGGAATATTTGAATTATCTATATTTTACCGGAGCCATTCAAGACTATAGTTCGAGTAACGGAATAATCAAGAAAAAAATCAATTCTTATTCAATTCAACCTGGTATTTTTAGATCAAAAACAAATACATTTTCCAATAGTATGGTTTTGGGATCATATTTTTTTGTACAAAACTCTTATGATAAATTTGGCAAGACAATTCTTACAAAAAAAAATAAGAATATATATAAAACGGAATTTTCTAATAAAATATTTTCAGTACGACGAAAATATGAAAAAAGAATCCATTAAAATAATTGCTAATTTTCAAAATTGTATAGAACTAAAATATGTCTGTCGTAATTCACTAAAAAATCAAAAACACAGAGTTTTTTTGCTTAATAAAGTAAAAGTTTAATCGTTTTTTGCTAATTAATTTGAATTAACTAAATTGATTTTATAAACACATCCTGACAATCTTGGAAAATAGTAAAGGTGCCTGTCCCCTTTTGAAATTGAAAATATTTTTTGAACATTCTATAATTAACTACTATCTATCTTTAAATTCCCGGGCGGGGTTATTTAAGAATTAAGAATGAGAAGTTTTATTTAGTTTAAGTGTAATTATTGATATTTATTATTTCTCAACAAAGATATTGCTTTTTTTTCTTTTTATTCTTAAAATTACTTTACTAATTGAGAGGTGGTAAGTGTTAAAGAAACTAAAAGCTTTAATGCTGTCTGGGAGTGATCTTGCAGATCATTATGAAAAATCAGGCGATTTAAATAAAGCTTACAAAGAATATTTAAAACAGAATAATTATAAAAAAGCGGCAAAAGTCCTGGAAAAAATGAGTGACTGGCATAGTGCTGCGAATATTTATCTTGCACATAATGAGATCGATCTGGCAAGAAGAGCAATTGAGAATTGTTTCAACAGAGGAAAGGGGTGGGAATCATTTGAACCGACAAATGGTAATAAAATAACGATCGAAGAATGGTTGAAAGATCATAACCAGACACAGAGATTTGTCAGGTATATACACAACACAAAAAAGCTCAGCCCAAGTGGAATTCCTCTGATCATCGTTCTTGCTGAAAAATTGGAAAAGATTGAAGAGTACAAGAATGCAGCTCAACTTTATAACAATGGATATTTCCTTGTGAACAAAAATATTACGAGTAAAAAGCTTATAAGGCATGAAGAATGGCTTCTTAAAGCAGCTGAATGCTATTCTAAAATGGGTAAATATGATGAGTCAGCTGAATGTTTGAAAGAACTTTTAGTAACAGAAGTAGAGATTGGTACTGAATTCTCAGAGGGATATAAAGAAAATCCTTACAGGAATTATAAAATTATGTTGGAAAAAGCAAGAGACTATAAATCTCTCCCTGAATTACTTGAACTCATTGAAGATTTCGATCCTTTTAATATCTCATATTTCCTCTTAAAAATGAGTGAGGTAGAATTGTCGAAAGGACATTTTTTCAAATATTTCGGAAGTGTGGTTAAAAAAAATCTAACTGAGCAGGAAAGAGATGTAAGAAATGAAAAAATAAGCTATTGCCTTAATCAATACATTGTTTATCATAGGGAGAGAAAAGAATATTTGATGGCGGCAGAGATAGCGCTATTAAATTCCCAGAAAAAAATTGCTTCAGATCTTTACAAATTGGCAAGTGCTGCAAATGAAACTGGGAAACAAGAAGAAATAAGCCTGAAGAATATCAGAATGAAATATGAAAAAGGCAAAACAAATCCAAATCCACCTCAAAAAGCACATGGAGAGTCAGTACCAGATGCCGAATTAAAGTGCCATCATTGTGGTGAGAAAGTTGAAAAAAACTGGGACTTTTGCCCTAATTGTGAAAAGACTCTTATGTTCAATATGTGTACCTGTGGTGAAAAGATCCAGCCTCATTGGAAAGTTTGCCCTGCATGTGGAAAGAGCATAAGTTAGAATCTCTCAATTAAAAAAATTCAAAATTAATATAGTTTTTAAAATCTGAGTAGATAAAAGGTGCCTCACCCTCTCTTTAGGACTGGTGACTCCGTATCCCCTTTCGATTATTGCACTTCAGGTCAGGGGTTAGTGGTAATAGGTTGCCTAAATAGATCTACAGAACCTCTGTCCCCTTACCTCTCACCCAATTCACTCAAATAGTGCCTGTCCCCATTTATCAATTTTGTTAAACGCCCGAGCCGGACGGGAATTTCCCGGAAATTTTGACCGGGAGTTTGCCTTTTGGTTTTAACCCTCCGGAGAGGATTGAAAAAAGGGCTTCGATCTGAACATTCCTTGATCCATATGTAAGTATTATGGTTCCTGCACTATCATAATCATCAGCAACATAAGGGCTGTTTGCACAAATAATGATCATGTCTTTTCTTAAGTTAAAAATATTTTCCATAAATGATTTTTGTGCTTTATTCAAAACCCCGCTCCATGAATAGTCGAAGATCATGATATGGTCAGTATTAATGATCTTCTTTTTTTCGTCTTCAGTTATACCGAATTCCTGTTCAGGAATAAAGTATTCTACGAAGGGGAAGAAGTGGCCTGCAATTGATTCTAATATGTTCAGCCCTTTTCTGTTGTGCAAATTTGCAGAGTGTATACTTTGTTTAAGATCTATCATCAATATTGACCTGCTTTTGTTCAAAGGGATCAGGCCATGGTCATTTTTTAGAAGAGTTATCGATTCTCCGGCGATTTTTCTTTCTACTCTAATCTTTTTTCTCAGCCTCAGGGATTTTTTCTGTCTTCCGATTGATCTTCTCTTCATGTTTTTTTTCAGTTCCCGAATACGGCGAAGAGAATCTTCTATCCGTCCTTCAGGTATTTCCCCGGTATCAATGTTTGATCTCATCAGCCCTATTAATTCTTTTTGCAGGGTCAGGGAGTGACTGACAATTGCAACGTCAACAACAGATTGAATGATTCCATCAATGATATCCTGTGAGCCGAAATTATTTTTAATTGCATCCATCTCCAGACAATCTGAGAAAAGTACTCCATTAAATTCAAGTTTATTCCTGAGGATATCTCCAGTTATGACGGGAGAGAATGTGGCAATGTTATTTGAAATAAGAGGGAAGTGTACATGGGCTGTCATCAAAGAGTTGATTCCCTTATTGATCAGTTTTTGAAAAGGGGGGAGATTGATCTCTGATAAAAACCTTTTATCTATTACAGATTCCGGAATCTCAAGGTGTGAATCCTTGACTGTGTGGCCGTGGCCGGGAAAGTGCTTCCCGCATCCCAATATTTTTTCTTTTTTTAATCCTTGAAAAAATTCGGATCCGTATTCTGCAACTACATCCGGGTCATCCGAAAATGACCTGATCCCGATTACAGGATTTTCTTTATGGGAATTAACATCAAGGACAGGTGCAAAAACACCGTCTATCCCCAGAGCTCTCATCTCCTTTCCTATTATTGACCCGGATCTCCTTGCATTTCTCTTTTTCCCGGTTGCAGCTAAACCCATATGAGAGATCATTGTGCTTCCATCCTCTCCAAGCCGTACAATTGGTCCTCCCTCCTGGTCAATAAATATAGCAGGAGGTGTGTCACACAAGTCATGAATTTCAGAGGTTAATATTATTAATTGATCAGAAGATCTGAAATTTCTGGAAAAAAGGATAATGAAGCCAATATTGTTTGAGCAGATAAATTCTTTCTCTTCAGTAGAAAGGGATTCACCTTTGATCCCTATCATAAATAATTGTCCGACTCTGTCTTTCAAGTCAGGCAAGCGGGAATTTTTTTTCACAATGTTTTAATGAATCTATTTTATATCTTTCTTGAAAAGTCTCCTTCTCTTTACCATTTCATGTTCAAAATATTTCCATTGACCATGAATGTTTGTGTTGTCCTCAAGTTCGGGATTCGATTCCACTTTTTTAAATCCCAAGTCATTTGCTACCTTTGCCATTTCCATGAGCATCATCAGATCAATACCTTTTCCCCGATGATCTTTTCTGATCCCGGCCAGATAGAAATCCATCACATTCCGTTGTTTCAATGCTCTGATCAGATGGAACCATCCGAAAGGGAGAATACGTCCTTTTGCCTTCTGCATCGCTTCAGATAAGCTGGGTAAGGCAAGAAGAAAACCGACCACTTTATTATTTTCGTCAACAGCAGTGATAACCAGATCTTTTTCAACAAAGGAGAGATATTTTTTAATATAATAAGCAACCTGCACCTCACTCAAAGGTACTGTCCCGTAAAGGTCTTCGAATGCCTCATCAACAACTTCGAAAATCTGCTCAGCCCAGTTCTTAATAAGGTCCTTTCTGTTCTTGAACTTTATCAGGCGAATTTTACTTCTCTCTTTCAATCGTTCCGCAATTTTCAGCAATTTGGGAGGTAATTCATCCATGGGGGGTATTATTGCATTGAACTCAACCCAGTCGATCTCTTTTTCCATACCATTTTTTTCCATCAGTTTAATATAGTAAGGATGGTTATAATAAACAGCGATTGTCGGGAGTTTATCAAATCCTTCATATAACATTCCTTCCGGGTCGAGATCGGAAAACCCGTGAGGGCCTGTCATTGTATTCAAGCCTAATTCTTTTGCCCATCCTTCAACAGAGGAGATAAGTGCATCTGCAACTTCCTGATCATCAATTGAGTCAAACCAACCGAATCTGATATTTTTTGTCCCGTATTTTTTATTTGCGATCATACTGTTAATCCCGGCGATTCGGCCTACAGGCTCGCCATCCTTGTAAGCAATGAATAATTTTGAATCAGCAGTTTCATAAGCGGGATTTTTCTTTTTATTGAACATTTCCATCTCATCCAGCATCAGTTGCGGAACCCAATATTTGTTATCCTTAAAAATCTTGTATGGAAACTTTACAAACTTTTTAAGATCTTTCTTTGACTCTACCGTTTTAATTTGTATGCTCATGTTTTTTCCTCTTAAATTGATTATATACCAAAAAAAAACTAAAATTCAATATGTTTAAAGAGGAGTGAAGTTTATATCATTCATTTTAAAAAATGGAAGTAAAATATCTAAAAGAAAACACACTGTTTCCTGATCCCTCAAATGCAGATAAAAGCGGATTACTTGCAGCCGGAGGGTCACTAACAAATGAACGGTTGATTGAAGCATACTCAAAAGGAATTTTCCCCTGGTACTCGGAAGGAGATCCTGTTTTATGGTGGTCTCCCGATCCAAGGATATTATTATTTCCAGATGATCTTCATATTTCGAGGAAAATGAGAGGACTCCTTAAAAAAGAAATGTTCAAAGTTACAATAAACAAACAATTTGAAAATGTTATTGAAAATTGCAGTGCTCCGCGCAGAGATGGGGAGGGGACATGGATAACAGCCGACATGAAAGCGTCGTATATAGGATTGCATCATGATGGATTTGCCCATTCCGTAGAGGTGTGGAAAGGTGATGACTTAGTCGGAGGATTATACGGGATCTGCTTTGGTAAGATGTTTTTCGGGGAATCGATGTTTTCAAAAACTTCAAATTCTTCAAAATTCGGATTTATCAAATTATCCCAGTATTTAAGGAATAATGAATTTCTATTCATTGACTGCCAAATCGATTCTCAACATTTAAGATCTCTGGGTGCAGCCCCGGTTAGCCGGGACAAATTTCTGAGAATACTTCGGAAAGGGTTGAAATACAATGGGACAAACAAAATGGGTTTTCCAGACAGTCTCTGAATTGCCTCTATTATATAAGCTCTTCAATTTTCGCTAATACCCTTTATTATTGCTTTTTTTTTCGGATTCTGATACTATCGGGCAATGGGAAAGATCAAAATAGTTTTCTCTGTTTTAACAATTATAATATCGATTTTCTTCATAACCAGAGCTCTGAAGTTTGAACAAAAACTGGATCCGGGAAAATACAAATCCCCTGTCTTTCAGATAACCGGAGTTTCAGAAAACAGCAAGCTCTTTCAAGACCTGTCACTTGAGACCCCTTTGACTGTCAGTAATACATCATTCACAAAAAATCTCAGGATTAAAACTGATTCACAAACTTCATTCGAACTTCTTTACAAAGGGAGCCTTCTTAATGTACTTCCGGATTCTTATGTTTTTTACCACCCCCGAAGAGAAGCTCTTAGCTTGATCTCGGGTGAATTATATTGGGTAAAATCATCAAATTCCCCAATTCAATTTTATACAGAAGAAGATAAAGCACCAATTAATATCTCTTTCTCCGGACGGATCAGGAAGAGTCCGGATGGAAGTTTAATTATATGGAGCTATAAAGGGGAAAGTGTCCTGAAGGATAAAGGAAATTTTATAAATATTCCATCAGGTCAATGTCTTGTTATCGACTCAAAGAAAAAGCAAAAATTTTCATTAATACCAAAAGCAACAACATTAATTGCTCCGGAAAACAAAAGTGTCCAGATAAGTAAGTTTACAGATTTTCTGGTAAAAATAGATTGGAGAATTGTGCCGGGAGTAACCGAATATAAGGTTAAACTTTACCCATCTCCATTGAGGGAAACAATTCTTCTTGAAAAGGTCGTTTCATTGAACAGGACAGGATTGGATCTGGAAGAATTTGAACAGATCAGAGAATTCTATTGGGAGATCATCCCTCTGAATGAGGAGAAGGTAGAAGGCGAACCTTCCAGAATGGGGCAAATAAAACTTTTTGGCATCCTGATAAGTAAAGAGAGGGACAGCAGGCCTCCTGAATTGGCAATTACTTCAATGACAGTTAATGGTAATATGGTCCTAATCAGAGGTGATGCAGATATCAATTCGGAACTTTATATAGATGAAAATCCTGTAAAAATTGACAGCAATGGAGTATTTATTTATACAAAAAGGTATAAAACCCTTGGACTAAAACAGATCATTTTCAGGATTGTCTCTCCTTCCGGGGTTGAATCAATTCAGACAAAACAGGTGACGATCTATGAGGAATAGGAAGCAGGGAGACTAACAATGAGTATGTTCGAAAAATTCAGGGATTATTTAGGTGCAGACCTTGCTATAGATCTTGGGACAGCTAACACCCTGGTATATCGAAAGGGCAAAGGGATCGTTATAAGAGAACCATCAATGGTTTCTGTTGTAAAGAGTACGGGAAAAATTCAGGCCATCGGGAAAGAAGCAAAAGATATGCTGGGGAAAACACCCGGAAATATAGTTGCGATAAGGCCATTAAAAGATGGAGTTATTGCAGATTTTGAAATTACTGAAAAAATGCTTGAATATTTTATAAAAAAAACCAGAGGGAACAGGAGTTTTTTTAAACCCAGGATTGTGATCGGAGTGCCCTCTGAGATCACCCAGGTTGAAAGAAGGGCTGTGAAGGATGCGGCTCTAAGAGCCAGGGCAAGTGAAGTAATTCTTATTGAACAGGCGATGGCTGCAGCTATCGGGGCGGACCTTCCGATAACAGAAGCTGGTGGTAATATAATTGTAGATATAGGAGGAGGAACGACTGATGTAGCTGTAATTTCCCTCTCAGGTATTGTAATTTCAAAATCAATAAGAATTGCCAGCAATGAGATGGATGAAGCTATAATAGGGTATATAAAGAAAAAATATAATTTGCTTATTGGTGAAAGAACCGCAGAGCAGATAAAGATCGAGATCGGATCAGCTTACCCTCTTGATGAGAATCTGGAAATGGAGATAAAGGGGCGAGACCTCTCTCATGGTATTCCGAAAGTAATATCTGTTACTGATAACGAGATAAGAGAAGCTCTCGAACCTGTTGTTTATCAGATCATAGAAGCTATCAGGGTCACTCTCGAGAAAACACCACCGGAACTTGCGGCAGATATAGTTGACAGGGGTATTATCCTTGCCGGCGGCGGGGCTTTGTTAAAAAATCTGGATAAAAGACTCAGAGAAGAAACGTCGCTTGCAGTTTTTACGGCCGAGGATCCTCTTACAAGTGTTGTTAAGGGAGCTGGGCGGATCTTGGAGAATCTGAATCTTCTGAAAAGGGTCGGACATAATTACTAGTTAAGATCGCGAGACTAAACATAGTGGATAGAGAAGCGAATCGTTCTCAAAAAAAAATTGCAGTATTTTTATTCATCCTGTTCATTAATCTTATTCTTATATCAAATAGTGTAGTATTGACCAATAATAGATCTATACTCCAAAATGCCCTGCATTTGGTTGCTTACCCTTTCCAGACAGCATTTGTGAAAGGATCTGATTTCATTACCGGGAAGTTGAGGTCATATGTATTTTTAAAAAATACGTATAAAAACTTCCTTGTTTTGAAGAAAAAGCAGTCAGCATTGAAATATGAGAATTATCTATTGAAAAAAGCTCTTAATGATCTGGATTTTTCAGAAAAAGCTAAAGAAAAATTCAAGCAATTTTTTATTGCAGATATTATATCGATTGATTCAGGCTTCCCGTTTAGCGGCGCCATAATTAATAAAGGATATTTTTCAGGAATCAAAAGGGATATGGTTGTAGTGAACATTGATAATGAACTGGTTGGGAAGATTGTCGAACCAATATCTATGTTCTCTTCAAAAGTAAGGTTTATTACAAACCCGATGGGGGGGGTTGGTGCTTACATAAAGAAGAACAAGCTTGAAGGACTGCTAAGGGGGCACAATACAAGTTCCTGTAGTTTTAATTATCTGATAGAGAACAAACCGGTTGAGGCCGGTGATGTTGTGATAACATCCGGTACAGATAAAATATACCCTCCTTATCTTAAAATTGGGAAAGTTATCAGAATAGAGAAAAAAGTATTGATCCAGAATGTTGTTGTTAAACCTTTTTTTACAAGTAAAACCATTAAAAAACTGATAGTGATTATTAATGACTAAAAGACAATTTCGATTTACATTAGCGCTGTTTCTTATCCTGATGCAGATACTTGTTAACCTCTACCTGAATGAATTTAATATTAATATTGATTTTTTGTTTCTTATCCTTATTTATATTTCATCGAGAGGAAACTTCCTGAAGTCCCTGATAATTGCAACTTTTTTGGGATGGACGACAGATCTTCTCAATAGTCATATAATAGGTGTGTTCGGATTTTCAAGAGTAGTGATAGCATATATTATATTTGAGATAATAGTATTTATAGATTTTAAAAGACTTAGTTTTACATTTCTTTTTATATTCTTTTCTCTCTCTCTCTCAAACCTGGTTGCAAGCTTGTTTTTGCTGTTTATTAATGATTATGGACTAAGTGTTGGTATGATCATTTATCAACCGCTTCTGACAGGGATGTTTGCTGTCATCCTTGTTAGTTCTGACAGGATTAAAGAGGCGATTAATGTTTATTGAGCAACGTCAGATTGATAGTAACGAAGAGAGAAGGATTATTTTCACTTCTAATATCATTCTTACACTTATATTTATTTTTCTTTTTTTCTCTTTCTGGAATCTCCAGGTATTGAAGAAAGATCATTACTCTCTGCTTTCCACTCAGAATATTCTTAAGGAAGTTGAGATCAAAGCTCCGAGGGGAATTGTAATAGATAAGAACGGGAAGATACTTGCAGAGAATCGTTTAAGTTTTAATCTTTTCATAATCAGAGAAAACGTGAAGAACCTTGATGTGTCTGTTAAAGCAGCATCTGAACTTACAGGGCTTCCTGTTGATATTATCAAAGAGAGAATAGAAAATTTTCGCAATTATCCCGGATTTTACAAGATACTTCTCAAGAGGGACCTGGATTTTAAGAAGGTAATATTCCTCGAAAGCCGTTCTGATATTTATCCTGAATTCACAATAGACCAGGAACCGGCAAGAAGATATCCTTTTGGAAGTTCCGCGTCACATGTTCTCGGCCATTTAGCAGAGCTCTCTCCGAATGAGTTTGAGGTCATGAAAAATGAGGGATACTCACTTGGAGATATGGCCGGAGTCAGTGGTGTTGAAAAAACTTATGAGGCTGAATTGCGAGGAGTTAATGGAAGCAGAACTGTCATCAGGGATAATCTCGGGCAGATACAAACAACAGTTGATGTGGAAGAACCGGAGATAGGGGAAAGCCTTATATTAACTATAGATATTGAACTCCAGAAGTTCATTGAAGAATTGTATAATGATTATAATGGGGCTGCCGGAGTGGTTGATCTTAAAACAGGCGGCCTTATTGCATTAGTAAGCAAACCTAACTTTGATCCGGGATTCTTTTCGTCATCTTTTACTGAGAAAGAATGGGTTTCTCTTATCACTGATGAGAAGAAGCCTCTCCACAACAAATTTATTCAGGGGCTGTATTCGCCCGGATCCACTTTCAAGATCGTTATGGCTGTTGCAGGGTTAAATGAAGGGATTATCACAACGAGAACCAGTACAACATGTTATGGGAGCAGGAAAATTTATGGTCGTGTTTTTCATTGCTGGAACAGGCGTGGCCACGGTTCCGTAAATCTTATTGAAGCTATACAAAATTCATGTAATATTTATTTTTATCAACTGGGTAAAAATACAGATATAGATATAATTGCCGGTTATGGAGAAAAACTCGGTTTAGGAAAACCGACTCTAATAGATTTACCAAATGAGAATAAAGGTTTGCTTCCATCCCGGAAATGGAAACTTGATAACCTGGGGGAAAAGTGGTATCCGGGTGAGACAATTTCTGTTGCTATCGGAGGAGGGATGATAACATCGACTCCGGCACAATTGTTATCAATGATAAGTACCGTGGCTCTAAGAGGCAAAAAACCACAGATCCACCTTATGAAGGAAATAAGGAGGGATGGTAATAAGCAGAGAGAATTTTTACCTGTATTTGAGAATGTAAATATTCCGGAGGAAATATTTGAAACGGTTATAGAAGGTTTATACAAAGTTGTGAATGAAGAAGGTACCGGAAGGAGTGCAAAAGTAGAAGGGCTCGATATTTGTGGTAAAACAGGAACTCAGCTGATCCTTTCTCTGGAAAATCCTGATTACAAAGAACTTGTTAAAAAGAGAAAATTTACTCCACATTCATGGTTCGTTTCATTTGCACCTAAGAACAATCCCCGATATGCATCTGTGATATTTGTTGAGAACGGTGGAGATGCGGGAAGAATAGCTGCCCCGATTGCCGGGAAAATTTACAGGAGGCTTTTCGAGAGTGAATGATTTTTTAAAGTTTTTTGACAAAACAACTTTCCTGATATTGATACTTCTTGTTGCTACGGGAGCTTTGCTGATTTTCAGTGCCACACAGGGCGGTGACAATAATTATTTTGTAAAGCACCTTATAAAAATTGCAATTTCCTTATTACTTTTCTCTACAGTATTTATGATAAAAACGGAAACAATATACAGGTGGAGTTTCTCTCTTTATATCATTCTTATTGTTGTACTTCTTCTTCAGCTTCTTACCGGGAAAATAATATCGGGGACAAAAAGCTGGATAAAAATTGGTGTTCTCTCAATTCAGGTCTCAGAGTTTATCAAGATCCCGCTGGCATTAATTCTGTCAAGATATCTTGTAAAGATCCCGGTTCTGAACTGGAAGACATTTATCAGAGTTGCAGCTATGGTGATGATCCCGTTTGTTCTTATCGCACTTCAACCGGATATGGGGACAGCATTTATTCTGATCTCATTTGTACTATTTGCAATTTTATTGAAAAAGATAAAACCATCAATAGTGATTGCTTCCCTTTTCATTATCGTGATCGGGTCTTACGGAATGTGGAACTATATGCTCAAACCATATCAAAAAGAGAGGATCATATCTTTTGCGAATCCGTCAAAATACAGTAAATCATCCGGATACCAGATCATTCAGTCAAGAATTGCATTCGGTTCCGGCGGGTTAACCGGCAAAGGATATATGAAAGGGTCTCAATCCCGCTATAAATTTCTCCCGACAAGGCATACTGATTTTATTGCATCTGTCCTGGGAGAAGAGTTTGGCTTTATCGGAATAAGCTTCCTTCTCCTTTTATACTTGATTCTTTTTTACAGGCAGTTCAATTTCAAAGTGAATTCAGGGGAGGAGTTTTATTTCGTATACCTTTTCAGTGGTTTGATCCTGTTCCAGTTTATAGTGAATATATTAATGGTTACAGGTTTGTTCCCGGTATTGGGGATACCATTACCATTTGTTTCTTATGGAGGATCTTCGATGCTTGCCTTTTCGATCGGAGAGGGGATCATTTTTAAAATGAAAGTTGAAAACTTTTTGCAGCAGAAATAGTGTTTTTTTAATATGGACAGAAAAAAAATAAAACAATTTATTTTAAAATTAAAAAATCCTCAGATATATTCCGGAAAAGAGATAAATATAGTTAAAAGCGGTTTCAGTAATGATAAGGTAAATGTATGTCTTGTTTTTCCGGATACTTATGATATTGGAATGAGTCATCAGGGTATGAAGATACTATATCATCTCCTTACATCAAATAATGAAGTTAATGTCGAGAGGGCATTCTTACCTGATAAAGATTCTATTGAACTTTTTAAGAATGAAGAAGTGGAGTTGTTCTCACTTGAAAGTAAAACCCCACTCAAATATTTTGATATGATCGGTTTCTCGATCCTGAGTGAAATGAGTTATACAAATATACTGCAGGTCCTGGATCTTTCAAATATTCCTCTTTACACGAAAGAGCGGAAGGGCGAATTTCCTCTTGTAGTATCCGGAGGGATTACAGCTGCGGCAAACCCTGAACCGGTAAGAGATTTTGTCGATATTTTTGCAATCGGTGACGGAGAGATTCTTTTTCCCGAAATAATCAAAATACTACTGATGGAGAAGAAGGAAGAGAAGAGGAGCCTTGAAAATTTCAAAGATGTACAGGGCTTGTATGTCCCTTCATTGTTTAAAATTGAAAAGCCTGGGCGTTTCTTTACACCTGTTACAAATGGCAGAAAAGTTAGAAAGCAGGTTTTAACATCCATCGATTCAAGCCCTTTTAATAAAGGACTGATCGTCCCGATCACAAGTGTGATTTTTGACAGGCTCGAGATCGAAATTGCAAGAGGATGCCCGCAAAATTGCAGATTCTGTCAGGCGAAGGCATATTATGCCCCGTACAGAGCTAAAAAACATGAAAGCATAACTAATGAGCTTCAGAACTCACTGGAACATACTGGATTCGAATCAATCTCACTTTCCTCGCTGAGTACAGGTGATCATCCTCTTATTGAAGATATCCTGGAAAGTGTAATATTGGAAAAAAGCCCCTGTCTTTCAGTTTCACTTCCTTCTCTGCGCCCGTCAACATTGACCGGAAATGTTTTAGCTGCATTATCAACCGGAAGAAAGACAGGAATTACCATTGTTCCTGAAGCTGGTTCCGAAAGGCTCAGAAGAGTAATAAACAAGGAAGTTTCAGATGAAGATATACTATCAGCAGTCCGGTCTGCCCTTGCCCATGGATGGCAGAAGATAAAACTCTATTTTATGATAGGTTTACCGACAGAAACAGATGAAGATCTGAATGCTGTAATAGAGCTTCTAGAAAAGATCCAGAACGAGTCAAAAAAAATAAAAAAAAACCTGAAGATACACATCTCTTTTTCTCCTTTTGTCCCTAAACCACACACAGTTTTCCAATGGGCAAAACGGGATTCCAATGAAGAGATCTACAGGAAAACCGGTATCCTCTTTAACGGGCTGAAAAAATATAGAAATATTGACCTTGATTTTCACAAACCGGAAAAGGGTCTTGTTGAAACGATCCTTTCGAGGGGAGATAATTCCGTGGGAGAACTGATATTAAGGGCTTTTCGGTCAGGAGAGATATTTTCAGCCTGGGATTCTGAATTTAATTATAATATCTGGGATGGTCACATTAAAGATCTGAAACTTGAAAAATTTCTGGATGAATTTAGCTCAGACGATATCCTTCCATGGAGTTTTCTTGATTTTAATTTTACTCCGGAATATTTAACTGAAGAATACATCCGGGCCATAAAAGGAGAACCTACTCCATCATGTACTGATATGAAATGCAGTGAATGTAACGGGTGCGGATTCCAGTATAAAAAGAATGTCCCTTCAAAAAGGGGAAAAGAACTTCCCGGGCCAATACAAAAAGAGATAGTGGACTACAATAAAGTAAGAATTTTTTATAAAAAAGCGGGAGAATTTTCCTGGTTCTCACATCTCCCGATGATGAAATACATTGAAAGGATTATCAGGAGATCAGGTATCAGGTTCCGATGTACTGAGGGATTTCATCCCAGGATTAAAATGAGCTCAATTCCCCCCCTCCCTGTATTTGCTCAGGGGGAAGATGAGGTAGTGGAGTTATATGTGGATGATCAGTTAACTGAAGACTTGATTTTGAATGCTCTGAAAAAAGCTGCAGGAGAGTTTCTGTTTAATAATGTTGAAATTGTAAATGAGAGGAAAAACCTGAACAAAGATCTGAAATATATCCTTTATGAGATAAAAGGAAAAGGGTTGGATTTGTTCAGGATTGAGATAGAAAAAATTCTTCTCCCTTCAGATGAAGCATTTTTTGGGGAAGATAATTTAGAACTTAAAATATATTATTCAGAAAGGGGTGCTGAAAGATTTTCAAAAATATATAGAATTATAGATCCCGAAAAGCAGAGAACAGGGAATCTTTTAAGGAGAAAAATTGTCTTCAAAGATTGAACATATTACTTCAGATAAGAACACTAAGGTAAAGAGCCTTATTTCCCGCAAAGATGAGTTGTTTATTTTCGAGGGGGAAAAACTGGTGTTGGATATTATGGGGAAAAATTTCATTCCCGATGTGTTTATTGTTAACAATGATTACAGGGAAAAGTTTAACTCTATCCCATTGGAAGAAATGAATGTATGGTATGTGTCAGAAAAAGTGATCAGGAAGATATCCTCATTCAAGAGCCCTCCTGCAATAATTGCAGTATATGAAAAACTTCCGGAGAACCCGGGATTTAGTGACAGCGACATTGTTTTTGCCATGGACAATATCCAGGATCCCGGAAATCTTGGCTCTTCCTTCAGATGTGCTGCTGCTTTTGGTATCCGATCGATTGCTCTTACGGGGGAAAGTGTAAAACTTACAAATGCAAAATTTCTAAGGACTGCCCAGAATTCTGTTTTTTATTTGTCGATAGAAAGGTTTGATACTCTCGAAAATTTTATCGATGAAGCAAAAAAAAGGAAATATAATGTTTATCTGACATCTTCTCATAAGCAGGGAAGATCAGTATCAATCGAAAATATTAAATTACCCGCGGTAATTGTATTGGGAAATGAAGGGAAAGGGGTGAAAAAAAATCTTTTCTATAAGTATCCGTCAATTAAAATCAAACAGACCAACCTTGTTGAATCTCTCAATGCAGGTATAAGCGGATGTATCTTAATGAATCTGATCTCAGATCATTTTGAATTAATAAATTCCTAAAGAGTAATTGTCAGAGTTTTCTGAGGATAACCTCTTTAAGGTATTTATTGTTAAAGCATGATTTTTCACCTGTCTTTGATTTGCCGTCACAGACAAATCTTGCAGCCAGTGGTTTCTTATATTTATCAGACAATCCGGAAAGCAGTTTAAGGATCTGGAGAACTCGTTCAGCTGATTCGTCTTTTGCAATAGGATATGTGTCAATTCCGAGGCCGGAATGCAGCGAAAGGAACAGATTTCTTTCAATTGAAAAATTACCCGATTCATATTCGTCTGCAAGTTCAAAATCTTCAAGACAGGGGAACATTATTCCGCATAATCCTGCCGGGAAAGGATTGTTTTCTCTGATAAACCTGGATATCCTCAAAAATATATCTGAAGTTACCGCATCAGGGAATGATCCCTTCATTTTTCTTATGATATTAACAAGGCTGCTCTTTCCTGAATATAATGGTGCGATGGAGGAATCTATTCCGATGAATTTTTCCCCTTTGAATATACCGATTATTTCCGACCAGGAGTCCTCCATCTTTAAGAACCACTCTTCAATAGTAGAACAACCGGCAGAAAGGTTTGTTGGCTGCATCCCGATCGAGTAACCTGGTTTTTCAAAGTTAGAAGATGGGAAAAAAGGAGAAGAATTAACATTATTAAAAGTGAATGCAAAATTGAAAGTTTTTTCAGGCCTCTCTTTCATTATCCTGAACAGCAGATTCACATCATCAATGTCAACATCTCCGGAAGGCTCAATGTTAAATGATACATTTTCCGCTTCCAGAAAATAATTGAGTTCAGACTCGGCTTCTCTTCTGTCAATTGTTCCCGCACTGACAAATATAGATGGGTCAAAATCAAGGCCTGATGCATCCTTGAGAGATATATTCTCCGGGCATATTCTTAAGGTTTGCACAACGAAGCCCTCTGACTCGAGATCTTTACTTTTTGACTCGAGGCCTTTAATTGTTTTCTCCCCGATATTGTTTTCAAATGCACATAAAGTCCTGATTATCTTATTCGATTCCAATGTCATAAAGAAATGTTATCCTAATCATATTCATATCACAAGGATGCGGGACACCTCCTATTGACTTGAACAATCTTACATGTTAATTCTTACAAACCTTTCATTTTAAGAGAACAACAGGATGAAGGTTAATACTTATGGATATTATAACTCTGATTATAATTGCAATTGGCCTTTCAATGGACTCCTTTGCCGTATCTGTTGTAAATGGTTTTTATATAAATGAGCTGACCTTAAAGAAGGTGGTATTAATAGCTGCTTCTTTCGCTTTATTTCAAACCCTGATGCCTGTTCTGGGATGGGCTGCAGGTGGAACGATAGAAGGTTATATAAGGAATACAGATCATTGGATAGCATTCAGCCTTCTTCTTTTTCTCGGTATCAGAATGATATATGATGGTGACGGGGAGGAGAATTCATCTGCCCTTGGTAACATTAAACTTTCTACTATTCTCACTCAATCTTTTGCCACCAGTATTGATGCTCTTGCCGTCGGATTAAGTCTTGCGGTTCTTAATGTTCAGATCCTGCGCCCGGTTCTCATGATTGGTCTCACAACTTTCCTTTTCTCTATTGCAGGACTTTATGTAGGAAAGAGATCCGGAAAGAGATTCCAGCGGAGCTCAGAGATCGTTGGGGGAATTATACTTATACTTATCGGGGCAAAAATATTGGTAGAACACCTATTTATGCACCATTAAAAAAACTCCTGATAAAAGGTGTCTCACCCTCTCTTTAGGACTGGTGACTCTGTGTCCCCATTTTATTTTTTCACTGGACACATGCTATTTTGTAATTTAAAATAAAAGTTCGGAGATATCTATGAAAAAAATATTAGCTTTTTCGGGAAGCAACAGCTCGAAATCTATCAATCATGAACTGGTTGCATATGTTGGTTCATTGATAAAGGATCATTCACCAAAAGTTATTAAGCTTACAGATTTTGATATCCCTATGTATAGTGAGGATATGGAGAGGGGAGGATTTCCACCCGGAGTAAAGGAGTTACACTCGGAAATAACCGGGCAGGATGGATTAGTAATTTCAGTCCCTGAGCATAACGGGAGCCTTACAGCTTTCCTTAAAAATATACTGGACTGGCTTTCCAGATTTGACAGGCCATTCTTGTCGGGAATAAAAATATTTGTAATAAGTACTTCTCCGGGAGGACGTGGGGGACGATCATCTCTTGAGGCAGCTAAGACAATACTTCCATATTTTAAAGGGGAAATTGTCTCATCATTCAGCCTCAGTTTTTTTTCAAAGAATTTTTCCAATGGTATAATAGATCAGAGAAAAGATGAAGAATTGAAAACTTCGTTACAAAATTTTCTTGAACATCTTTAAAAAAACTTGCAGGAAAGATATTCGGAGCAAAGATGATAATATTAGATAAACCATACATTTCAGAACATGTTATTCAAACTATTTTAAGGAACAAATATCCGGTCCTGAGGAATGAATTTTCTGAATCAATGTTTAATATATCGCAGACAGAATTGGTTAATGAAGTTGATGCGATCAGAATGTACAGAGAAAATCCGGATAAAAGGATTTACTCTGTTTCTGAAAACTCAATAGAGTGGATAGTAAAAAATCTGACATTTTCTGAACTTCCCGACAAAATTGACATCTTTAAAAATAAAGTAAGATTCAGGGATATCACCAGTGAACTTTTTCCGGATCTGTTTTATAAAGAAGTGAATTTTGAAGACCTGAAGAGAATTAATGTTGAAGAATTGTCTATGCCTGTGATTTTAAAGCCTTCCGTAGGTTTTTTCAGTGTGGGAGTTAAGAAGATTAATTCTCCGGAAGAATGGGGGGTTGCAGTTGATGTTATCAGCAGTGAAATAGGCCGATTCGGAGATGTCTATCCGAATGAAGTGCTTGATATAAGAAAGTTTATTATTGAAGAATTTATAGAAGGAGAGGAGTATGCGATTGATGCATATTTCAATAGTGAAGGCGAACCTGTAATTCTAGGAGTATTAAAACATGTATTTTCATCTGATGATGATGTCGGAGACCGGCTTTATATGACTTCAAAAAAGATCATCCTTGATAATCTTGATCAATTCAGAGAGTTTTTGAGAGAGACAGGAAAGCTTGTTATGCTGCGGAACTTTCCACTTCATATTGAAGTAAGGAAAAATGGTGCTGGAGAAGTAGTGCCGATTGAAATAAATCCCATGAGGTTCGGTGCGTGGTGTACTACGGCTGATGCAACTTCATTCTCATTTCAGATGAATCCATATGAATACTATTTCTCAGACCGGAAACCTGACTGGGACCATATTCTTGAGGATAAAGGCGGGAAGATTTTCAGTATGATAGTTCTGGACAATACTACAGGCCTGAAAGCCGAACAAATAAATAGTTTTGATCATAGTAAATTATTATTGAACTTTAAAAATATTAAGGAGTTCAGAAAGATTGATCATAAAAAATATAATGTTTTCGGATTCATTTTTATTGAAACAGATGAAAGTGACATGTCGGAACTTAACTGGATACTGAATTCTGACTTAAAAGAATTTGTTTCCTGATTTGATTTTATTTAACTAAACCATTAAGGTAGCAGGAAAGAACTTATATGTTTGTCTAAATAATAATAACAAAATTCAGGAGATAATATGAGTAATGATATATTTAAAACGGAAGTCCTTGGAGATGATCTTCATGCTACAAAAATGTCTTCTTCAAATATTGAGCCGGATAAAATACTAAATCAGTCTGATGGTAGTCTGGATATAGGAACTAATACAGGCGGACTTTCATCAAAGACCCTGCTTCCCACTCTCCAGCAGAGCCCTGAAGGGGTTAAACTGATTGCCGGAAAAAGTAACAGGTATGAATCGAAACGACTCCTCGGAAAAGGTGGTGGCGGAGAAGTTGAGCTTGTCCTTGATAAGGATATATTTCGTCTGGTTGCAATAAAAAGACTAAGGAAAGAGTTGCACAGCGCTTCTCTCCTTATGCGTTTCATTGATGAAATAAGGATAGTCGGACATCTTGAGCACCCGAATATTGTTCCGATCCATGATGTAGGTAAAGATGAGAACGGGCAATACTATTTTATAATGAAATATGTCTACGGAGAAACTCTGCAGCAGATAATTGAGAAATTAAGGTCAGGTAACAGGGAATATCATAAAAAATACATATTTCAGCAGCGTATAAATATATTCAGAGAGATATTAAAAGCAGTTGAATTTGCACATTATAACGGAATTATACACAGGGATCTTAAGCCGGCTAATATAATGATCGGGCCTCATGGAGAAGTAATGGTGATGGATTGGGGGATAGCGAAAAGAATTCGGGGAAAAAATCCCACAGGAGGCACAGGGTCCGGGGTTGATGAACTCGAGCGTGAGATAAAAAATATGGCAGTTAAGACTTCACCTGGGGAAGGATTTGCCCAGACTGAAAATGATTCAATAATCGGAACTCCCGCATATATGGCACCGGAACAAGTTACGAAGCAGCCTCATGATGACAGGACAGATATTTACAGCCTGTCTGCACTTTTTTATGAGTTTCTTACATTGAAACCTTATTTGACAACCAAGGACTCAATGAAAGAGGTACTTAAAGCTGTTCTCAAAGAAAAGCCAAAATTTGCTATGACTGTCGGGAACAAGTTTCAGCCTGCTGTCCCTGCTGACCTGTCTCATATCCTTGCAAAGGGACTGCAAAAGAATCCTGAAAAAAGGTACCAATCTGTAAGAGATGTCCAAATTGTTATTGATAACATAATGTCAGGCCATACACCGGTCCAATGCCCTTTTACTCTTACAAAACGTTCTTACCAGGGACTTATCAATATAGTAACAAAATATCCAATGAGTGGAGTGATGTTCTTTCTGATGCTTGTGTTCTTTTCTGTTTTGGGATTCTGGTACCTCTTCTCTGAGATATTACAGGTTTTTTAAACCGGATTTAATAAACCCGATTGATCTAAAAGGGGACAGGCACCATAGTGCAAGAGTATTTGGTGAGAGGTGAGAGGTGAGAGGCCAGAGGTTCTATAGATATATTTAAGTAGCCTATTATCGCTTACCCCTGACCAGAAGTACTATTTTTTGTTTAGTTTGCATTAAATATGCTGACATGATAATTTTACTCAACTGGAGAAATATATTATGTACCTATTTTTTGATACTGAGACTACAGGGCTTCCAAAGAACTGGAAGGCTCCTTTGAGTGATGTGGCTAATTGGCCCAGATTGGTTCAAATTGCCTGGCTTGTTTATAACGAGAGTGGAGATAAATTAGATTCAAAGAATTATATAATTAAGCCGGAAGGCTTTTTGATCCCGCCGGAGTCCTCCAAAATCCATGGTATAACAACTGAGCAGGCACTGGCAGAAGGGGATGATCTGACTTATGTTCTTGCACTCTTCAGTGACTATATTAATAAAGCTTCTAAACTTGTTGCTCACAATATGAAATTTGATGAGAAGATAGTGGGTGCAGAGTTTATCAGGAAGAATATAAAAAACAAACTTTTTTCAAAAGATAGGATTTGCACAATGATTAGTTCAAGAGATTATTGTGCACTGCCCGGATCTTATGGGCTCAAATGGCCTACACTTTCCGAGTTGCATAAGAAGCTGTTTAGTGAGGATTTTGAAAATGCTCATGATGCCTTCTCTGACATAACTGCAACTGCCCGGTGTTTCTGGAAATTAAAAGAATTAGAAATATTATAAAGCTTTTTTAATTTAATTTATCCTCAAGAGTTATTTGCATCCTTTCTTTTCGACTGTGTAAATGATAGATGCGATTTTCCATTTGCCTTCATTTTTTATAAGGCTGAAGGAGTCAACTCCACAATGGCTGAATTTCCCGTCAATAAAAAAATTATACTTTGCCCACAGGACAGCAATGTTTTTATGGACCAGTATTTTCGGATCGCTTATTACTTCTCTATATTTATCCTTTGTTTTCGGGAGATTTTCAACAAGTGTTTTATAGTCAGTAAATCTTACTTTGTAAGATTCCTCATCCTCTCTGATGGAAAAATTACTCCCTTCAATCACCAGTATCTCTTTTGCTAATGAAGTGTCACCAGTTTCAAGGACCAGGAGAAATTTGTTTACAGTCTCCAGAATTTTTGTTTCTTCAATAACGGAATTTCCTGAAGCTAATATAACAGGAAACAAAAAAAGCATTGCTAAAAATGTATGAATCAACTTTTTGTTGCTATTCATGATTTAACCCCTGAATTGATAATATGAAAAAAGCTATTTTAATTCAATCTGATAAAAAACCACCTGAAATTATCAAAAGGGGACAGACACCTTTCGATTTTGAGTCTAATATTCAAAATATCTTAAATAAAGTACAAAAGTGCCTGTCACACTCTATATAGGACTGGTGATTTTATCCCCTTTTGCAAGAGAAGAATCGGGTTGAGCGAAAGGATGTTTAGTTGAAGATGTATTTTTTGTTGCGGATTGATATGTCCGGGGGTATTTTGTGCTTTTTAAAGTAATCATAACCTTCTTTAAGGTTCTTCCAGAAATCTGTCCACTTTTTTTTCCTGTACTTTCTCATATTATTATCTGTCATTTTAAACGGGAAAATATGGATTCTGAAAAAAGGCTGTCCATTCTCAAATGCTTTATGAATAATTGTATATATCTCTTTAATTCTGGTGTCGGTCATAGCATAACATCCGATTGAGACACAATTGCCATGAACCATTATAAGCCCCCCGGTATAACCGTTCACTCTGTCAAATTTGTTCGGGTAGCCTATATTAAATGAGAGAAAGAAAGAACTCCATGGATTGAGTTGAGAAGGCCTTACAAAATAAAAACCCTCCGGGCTTTTTCCGTCGCCTTCCTTTGTTTTTGTCCCCAGGCCTCCTGAAAAATAACAGACCCAATATTTCTTGAACAACTTATAACCGGAACCGGACTTAACCCATATCTCCAGGACTTTTTCTGCCTTGAATATTCTTATGAAAATATGATCCCCCAGTGAGAGCCCTTTTCTTGTGAATTGTGTTGTCAGAGTTGGTGTTAATTGCCGGATAGTTCTCTCAGATCTGGAACTTTGAGGAATATTAACCGGGAAAGATTGTAACGATAGAAAAGATATAAATAAAATAAAGAGTGAAAAATATTTTTTTTTAAAAATCTTCCCCGCCGGTCTTTTTTGCTATAAGTTCATCTTCAAATTTTTTATAGTCGATCTTATCTTTCATTATTAGTGGAAATATCTTCAGGCACACCCATGCATCGGTAGCAGCATAATTCTTCTGTTTCTCAGAGAGTTCCAGTCTCGCCCAATTCGTTGTCTGGGCTGTTTTAACAAGTCTTTTGTGAAGGTACCTGGCTGTAAGGCCTCTGGCACCGGTTTGAATTATACCTTTTTCCCTGGCGATCATAGAGAGGTCGATAAGTCCATTCAATGTTATACCGTTAAAACCCTTTAGTTTATTTATATCGTGAGCAAGGCCTATTCCCACTTTCTTTACTTTATTCGATGTGAGGAGAGGCTCTAGCAGAGAAATAAGCCCTGAACCGTTAATTTGAAACAAATAGGATGTCTTCAGCGTGGAGATCTGTATAAGTGAGATCGGGTGAGACACTCCCGGTTTGAAAGAAGGCTTGCTCTCTGTGTCAAATCCAAGCATTTTTTCTTTCGATAATTTTTTCACCACTTTTTCTGCTACAGAAATTTCATTTATTACCTGTACATCCCCTTCGAATCTGATGATCTCAAGAGTATTGATATAATCTCTGCTTAGTCTGTTTTGTTCAAGAAGTGCCAATTTTTTCTACATCCCCAGCTTTTTCCTGTAATCTTCAATAATATCTGTATAAATTGAAAACTCAGATGTTAATTCCTTTACCTTCTCTTTGATCCGGACAAGAGCAGATTCATCACTCGTATTCTTCAATGCCTCAACGATCAGTTCGGCAACTTTCTTCATTTCCTCTTCTTTCATCCCTCTTGTTGTCAATGATGGTGTTCCGAGCCTTATTCCTGAACTTACCATCGGTGGATTGAGGTCGAAAGGGATCGTATTTTTGTTCACGGTGATCCCGGCTATATCGAGGGCGGTCTCTGCATCTTTTCCTGTTATATTCAGCGGTGTTACATCCACAAGCATTAAATGATTGTCAGTACCTCCGGATACTATTCTCAATCCGTGGCCGGTAAGTTCATTGGAAAGAACAGCAGCGTTCTTGACAACCTGCTTCTGATATTCTTTGAAATCATCTCCCATCGCTATTTTGAAACAAATAGCTTTTGCTGCAATGACATGCTCGAGCGGCCCTCCCTGTATTCCCGGAAATACACTTTTTCTCAATTCCTTCAGGTGGATTTTTTTCGAAAGGATCATTCCGCCTCTCGGGCCTCTAAGGGTTTTATGCGTAGTTGAGGTGACAAAATCTGCATAAGGAACAGGTGAGGGATGAACTCCTGCAGCAACAAGTCCTGCAATGTGAGCCATGTCGACCATAAAAATCGCACCGACACTATCGGCTATTTTTTTAAATCTTTCAAAATCAATAAAACGCGAATAAGCTGATGCTCCTGCTACTATGAGTTTAGGACGATGCTCTTTTGCAAGAGATTCCAGGGCATCATAATCTATGGTTTCTGTCTTTTTGTTGACACCGTAAAAAACGATATTATAAAGCTGTCCGGTAAAATTCAGAGGGTGTCCGTGAGAAAGATGTCCACCATGGGACAGGTCCATACCGAACATTGTATCCCCCGGCTTAAGTACGGACATGTAAACTCCCATATTTGCCTGGGTGCCTGAATGGGGTTGAACATTTGCATATTCAGCACCAAAAAGCTCTTTTGCCCTCGTAGTTGCAAGTTTTTCAGAAATATCAACATTTTCACAACCGCCGTAGTATCTTTTTTTAGGATACCCTTCAGCATATTTATTTGTCAGAACAGATCCTACCGCTTCCAATATCCCATTAGGTACAAAGTTTTCTGATGCGATCAATTCAAGATTATCATTTTGACGTTGGGTTTCTTTAAGGATCACTTCAGCAATTTCTGGATCAAGTTGAAAAATATCTTTATTTAACATAACAATTCTCCTGATTTATTTAAAATTATTTTTTTCTACAATATTGGATATATATTCAAGTCTGTCAGCATGACGCCCCCCTTCGAAGGGAGTATTAAGCCATATTTCCACTATTTTTTCAGCCAGTTCTTCAGTGACAACACGTTCACCCATGTTTAATACATTTGAATTATTGTGTCTTCTGGACATTTCTGCAGAATATTCATCATTACATAAAGCCGCTCTTACATTCTTGAATTTATTGGAAACGATCGACATTCCGATACCGGAGCCGCATATTATTATTCCCATTGAGTTTTCAGGATCATCTGATACAACACTTGCAGCTTTGGCACCATATTCAGCCCAATTGACACGGTCCTCTGAAAAAACACCCATATCTTTTACAGAATACCCCTTTTCCTCCAGGTGTTTTTTTACATGCAATTTCAAACTGAAGCCGGCATGGTCAGACGCAAGAATTATTTTCATCAGGTTCTCTTTAGGATCTTAAAGGACAAATTTAATATATTTGTCCCTTAAAGTCAATTATACCGGCTGAATATGTTTATTTGATCAGGGATATTTCATCTGAAATCTGCTTTGCTATTATCCTTCCTTCATCAAGTTTCTCCCCAATATATATAACTATATATCTATCTAAGGTTGTTGCATAAATAACATTTTTCTTTCGGTCAAGAAAATTTACCCCGCCATCAATTGATACGAACTCTGAGTAACGGTCCTCGATTTTCAGAAGATCGATAAGAGATGAAAAATTACTTCTGATATTTTTCCCATTGTTATAGTTAAGAATTAACGAGATGTTGTTGTCATTGATCCCTGCAGCACCGTTTGTTATCCCTAATTCAGTTGATATCAGGTTGTATATGTTCATCAATCCCAGATCACCTTCGAAATATATCCGTTTTTTAAATTTCTCCTGATTAAACAGATTTATTATTCGGGGAATCGGAGAATTGCCTGATATTTTTTCCTCAAATATTTTCCTGAAGATCCGGACACCTTTTTTGGTTTCCTCATTTACATCTATTGATGTTATTATAATCAGGTAATTGCCTGCCAGAATATTCTGATAATAATCTTCGGGACAATACAAATTCCCATTTCTGCTTTCCTTCCATTTGCCTTCGGTTTTGAAGGAAAATATTCCAAATGCTGATACCGGGTCATCCATATTGTATATTTCCACACTGATCCGACCGGTTCCCTCTTTTTCATATTCAACTGAATACACCTCTTTAAACCCGTATTCCTGATAAATATCTGCACCACCGTTAATATACAAAAAAAGGTCGTCCCCTTTATATATTTCAGGCTCGTCTTTCATTTTCCAATCCATGATATTTCCCGGTAATATATCAACAGGGCTTTTTTTAATATCTCCATTTAATCCGGAAACAAAACATATGAGTAAAATCGTGATGAATACTATTCCGGGCCTGAAGTACATATTTAAAATCTCCTAGAGAGCTATCTCTGATATTTTCATTCCGGATAAATCCATTTTCCCGAGGCCGTGTTCAAATCCTTTTTTGATCATTACTATATCTTCCGGTTTTAACCCCCACAATTGACAGCAGTATGAATCTATGGCTATCCTGTCAGTTCCGGCGATAACTTTTTGTGGTTTAAGCAATTCTCCCGGCCCGAACGGGCCGTTAGTTATAATGAACTCCGTTGCATCAACAACCGAAAGTGCAGGAGTAATGATCGTATTCAAATCTGCTATTGATTGATCCAGATGTATAATACTTTTTCTGTTGGTTTTCCAGTCTGATTTATGGAAAGTTCTGTTGCTTTTAGGGGAGTTGAGCCCCATTAGGTTTTTCATTGTACCTGTAAACTTATTTCCAAGATGATCTTTTGTTACCGGAACATTAATAAGGAGGTCATGATCGAACAGTTTTTTCATTACTCTTGCTTCTTTGAGCACTTTTCCTTCGGGAACCGGAACAGTTTTGAAAAACGACTCTTCCCGCAGATCAACAATTTCCAGTATTCCTCCGGATTTCTCAACCGCATGCTTAAGGCCGGTTGCCTCCCAAGCTTTAACAGGCAGCCAGGAAATAAATGTGACGGATGAAGCGCCCGCTTCAAGACACATATTTATTATTGCACTCACAACAAGTGGAGAGGTAAATGCTCCTGGATTTGGCCTTTGGGGATTAGCAAGGATAGCTACTTTTGATCCCCTCCCGACATATTTATTCATTCCTCCGAGACTTGCAACAGCTTTTATTGTGTTATCATAATAATCAGTCCCTGAAACAACAGAAATATCCGGATACACTTTTGGAGAAGAATATATCTTCTTCGGGAACTCGTAAAGTAATATAGATGATGCTCCGAGAACAGCTCCCGTCTTAATGAATGATCTCCTTGAAATTTTTTCCCCCATTTTGCCTCCTTTATTCATGAATGATAATACTGAAAACAAATTTTAACTTCAACAATTAATTCTTTTCCGGGACTTGAATAAAAGCTGAACATCCTCATATAGAATAAAAAAATGGAGTTTGACTTGCCGTGGATTTTCCTTTATACTTACCAACTTAAATTATAATTTTATATTTGTTTGCGAAATAGGAGGAACAAATGCGTAATGCGTTAATTATGGGAGCAGCAGGAAGAGATTTTCACAATTTCAATTTATTTTTCAAAGAAAACAAGGATATAAAAGTAGTAGCTTTTACAGCGACACAGATTCCTGATATTGACGGAAGAAAATATCCCAAAGAACTGGCAGGCGAACTTTACCCTGATGGAATTAATATTTATCCGGAAGAGCAACTTCTGGAATTGATCGAAAAATTTGATGTAAAAGATGTCTATTTTGCATATAGTGATGTACCTTATGAATTTGTACTTGATAAGTCTGCTGATGTAATGAAAACCGGGGCGAATTTTATTCTTCTCGGGCCCGGAGAGACTATGGTAAAGAGTACAAAACCGGTAGTTTCGGTTTGTGCTGTAAGAACAGGATGCGGAAAGAGTCAGACAACAAGGAAAGTAAGTAATATTCTTAAAGAGTTGGGTTTTAAGGTTGCGGCTATTCGTCACCCGATGCCTTACGGTGATCTTGTAAAGCAGAAAGTTCAGAAATTCGAGACTATAGAAGATCTGAAAAAGCATGAATGTACTATTGAAGAGATGGAAGAATATGAGCCTCATATCCGGAATGGAGTTGTTGTTTTTGCCGGAGTTGATTATGAAGCAATAGTGAGAGAAGCAGAAAAAATAGCAGATGTAATCTTATGGGATGGTGGAAATAACGATCTGCCCTTCTATAAATCAGACCTGGAAATAGTTGTTGTCGACCCGCACAGAGCCGGACATGAACTTACATATTATCCTGGTGGAGCTAACTTTAAAAGAGCTGATGTCATTGTTATAAATAAAATTGATACTGCAGACCTGGAAGATATCATTGATGTAAGAGATAACATCAGAGATCATAATCCTGATGCAATTGTAGTTGATGGTGCTTCTCCGATTTTCGTAGAGGACGGGGATAAGATAAGAGGTAAAAAGGTACTCGTGATCGAGGACGGCCCGACACTTACACACGGAGAGATGAAATATGGAGCCGGTATCATGGCTGCACATAAATACGGAGCAGCGGAACTTGTAGATCCAAGACCGTTTGCTGTTGGTACTATTGCAGATACTTTCGAGAAGTATCCTGAGATCGGAATTCTTTTACCTGCTATGGGTTATGGCGATCAGCAGATGAAGGACCTTGAGGCTACAATCAACAAGATCGAGGCTGACCTTGTGATCGTTGCAACACCGATCGATCTTAGTCGAATCGTTAATTTCAAAAAGCCAACTGTCAGAGTTTCTTATGATCTGGAAGAGATAGGAACTCCGACTTTAACTGACATTCTCTCAAATCATCCTAAATTAAAGAGATAATTTAGAGGATAGGGCTTAATTTTATTAACGGGGGACAGATCATGAATAAACTCGCACTCATTGCTTTTGGCGGAAACGCCATGCTTTCATCTGGTGAAAAGGGGACTGCCCGGGAACAATACAGAAATGCTAAAAAGGCCGCAGGCCTTATGGTTGACATAGTTAAGAAAGGCTATGAGCTTATAATTGTTCATGGAAACGGCCCCCAGGTCGGGAACATATTACTGCAAATGGAAGGATCTGCAAACACTGTCCCCCCGTTCCCGCTTGATGTTTGTGATGCAATGACAGAAGGCAGCATGGGATATATGCTTGAAAAAGCTATTCTGAATGAACTGAGAAAACAATCAATTGATAAAGAGGTTGTTACATTATTAACCCAGGTGATCGTTGACCGGGATGATAAAGCCTTTTCAAATCCGACAAAACCTATCGGCCCTTTCTATAACAAATTCAGGGCAGGCCAACTGGTTAAAGAGAACCACTGGACAATGATAGAAGATTCAGGAAGAGGATTCAGGAGGGTTGTCCCATCACCCAGGCCAATCGATATAGTTCCCAAAAGAGCTATCAGGGCGATGGTTGAGAAGGGGATAATTGTTGTGGCAGCAGGCGGTGGCGGTATACCTGTTTTCCTTAATTCTTCAGGATATGTTGAAGGTGTCGAAGCTGTAATTGATAAAGATTTCGCATCTTCACTGATCTCAAAGGAAGCTTCAGTAGATCTGTTCATTATCCTGACCGGAGTGGACAGAGTGGTAGAAAATTTTGGTAAACCTGATGCAGTTCCATTAAAGGTTATTGATATAAAAAAAGCAGAACAAATGCTTAAAGAAGGGCAATTCCCTCCAGGTTCGATGGGGCCGAAAATTTCCGCTTCTATTGATTATATTAAAAATGGAGGAAGCGAGGTTCTAATAACATCAGCTGAAAAGTTGAGGGCGGCATTGATCGGAAGATCAGGTACCCGAATTGTTAAGAATCTTGAAGGAGAGTAATGTGGAAGTCAATCTGAATATTGAAAGTAAGGATATTAAATTCCTGAAAGACTTTCTGAAGGGAGTGAAGTCTCCGGTTGAAATAGATGAGTTAACAAATCAGCTTGCTTTGTTTAAAACTGAGAGCAAATTGAATGATAAGGTAAAGATCTATGATCCAAAGTGTGATTATAAAGTTGACGATCTGATATACAAAGAATATCATGGGAAGATCCCTATAGGGACTAAGAAACACATTGAATTGGAGAGAGGCGTTGTTCTCAAAGTGGTTGAAGTCAGGTCGAGATTTAAAGAGGAGATCAAACTAAAATATGAGGGGACATCCGATTATAAAAAATATCTGGATTATCTTACAAGACAAAAGATAGAACTACTGCTTCCCCACAAGATGGATAAACCTTGTGAAAAACCTGAGTTCCTCGATCCGAAACTTGATCCCAGAAAATTTTATGATCCTCTTCGTGCAAAAGATTATAATAACCTGAGGAAAAAACTGATAGCACTGCTTAATAAGAATGCCGACATCGCATTTACAGGTAATAAAGCGATTCTTGCAAGTAATCTGATGCCTATAGATACTGAAGTTTTTACAAAAATAAGAGAATTTCTTACAGATAACGGCCAATCTGAATCAACAGAATTTTTTGTTGAAAATTTTGTAAAAATAAAAAAGGATAGTGATGATTTTGGAGCTTATTGTTTCGCATTAAGTTTTAAAATGAAAAATGAATACAAGATAGATTTTCAGCAGGTTAATTATAAAGGCTGGGGGAAATGGAATTTGATTTCTGTTATCTACTACCTCTTGAAAGATTCTATTATTAGTGATGAGAACCCTTTCCTCAAGAGTGTAACGAGCGATAGCAAAAAAGACCCCGGAGCATTAAGAAAGAAATTCGAAGAAAAATTGTTCGATGATGACAATTCAAAATATTTCCTGTCTCAGAGAGAAATATTCGCAGGGGCGATAAGGTTAAAACAGGGGATATATGATCTGGATGAATCAATAGAGGTTGAACTTGTCGACGAAAGCACAAAAAAAACCTATATCGGATATTACTATAGTGAATCAAACCTGCTCATGGGACTGAAAGATATTTTTGAGAATTATAAAGTTCTTCAAGGTTCAATTATCACATTGTCTCAGGTTGAAGATATAGTTTTCTTTTTTAATGTCAGAACCACAAAGAAAGGTACTGTTTCTGAAAAGATCGAATATGATGAAAATAAAAAATTATTTATTGTCAGGGATGACAAAGTTGCTTCCCAGGTTTTCATAAACAAGTCTATTTATCTGGAGCAAAAAGATCTTATAGAACTTGAAAATCGAATTGAATTATTCAGGGAGAGCAAATCTTTTAATGAACTTCTTAATAAGGTTTTTCTTGAATTTGGTGTTAGAGAGAGAAATTTTGAGATCCACATATTGAAGTTGTATCATTTCCTGGATCTGATAGCTCCTGTGAGCTTGAGGACAGTCCTGGATGTGATCTTCGGGAATCCGGCCTATATCCCCTCCGAAAAGATACATGGTGTATTCTATCTTGATCCGAGTTCGATCGGGAATCTTGTACAGGATGAGATAGAGAAAAAAACTATCCATGATAGTCAGGTAAAGTCCGATCAGGACTCAAAGAGACAAAATCAATTGGATGAAGAGAAAAAAGTTGATGATGAGATCCGGATGATCAGGGAAGAGAGGCGCAGGAAGAGAGAAGAGGAGATGAGGAAGGTAGATCAGATAGAGAAGGATCGCCGTGAAAAAATCGTCAAAGAAAGGGAGCCGGATAAGAAAAAATATAGAACAACGGCAGAGAAAAAAGAGGCACCTGCTGTTCCGATGGACGCAGCTCCGATAGATAGTGACCAACCCTCAAAGGTAGAGAGGGTTAAGAAGGAAGCTGTTCACAAAAAGAAAACTGAAAAAGGAGTTTTCAAACCTGAAAAGGAAAAATCCACTCAGAAAAAAGTAAAAAAGAGCAGTTCAGAAGATCGGATGGATATGGAAGAGATCCAGAGTGAGATCGAACTTTTGAAATTAAAGGACAAAGTTGAAAAAGATAAAGGCAAAAAGTTAAATAAGAAAAAAGAAGTTGCTTTTAAAGATACCAGTGGTTTCGGTGGCGTTTTTGCTTCAAAACTTGATGAGATAGCAAAGTCAGATAAAAAAGAAAAGAAAGGGAAAAAAGAGAAAAAATGAAAGTCTTATTCTCTCAATGGATGAGGGAGCTTGACTTAGATGCTATAAACAAAACTGGAATTCCATCAATAGTTTTGATGGAGAATGCTTCTCGCGGAACTGCACAAATCATCAGAGATGAGTTTCCTGTCAATAAATATCCGAACCTGGTTCTGTTTATTGGTCCCGGGAACAATGGCGGAGATGGGATAGCAATTGGAAGAACTCTGGCCCAGTGGGGATATGATCCTCTTTTTCTGTTACTGACTGATCCGGAAAGATATTCCGGAGATCCAGCAGTCAATTTCAATATTATAAAAAATCTTGATTTGAGATATTCTGAAATTCATGGAGGCGGGGAACTTAAGGATATAATTAAGAGTTATTCCCATACGAATACAGTTTTTATTGATGCAATTTTCGGGACAGGGATGAAAAGGGCAGTGACTGAAGGGCCCTATTTTGAAATTATAAATGCTATTAATGAATCGGGATTTAAAATTGTTTCTATTGATCTCCCTTCCGGACTTTCTGATGTTTTTCCTCCTTCCGAGGGAACTATGGTTAAGCCGGATATAACAATTACATTCCAGGTTCTTAAAATCAATCATATTTTCCCTGATGACCGTAAAAGGTGCGGAAAGATATTTGTGATCGATATCGGCATTCCTGAAAAATATCTTAGAGATGAAAAATATTTTGTTGAGTTATCAGACACCTCCGGTTTTTCCGGCCTTCTTAAAAAAAGGGAGTCTGGAGTACATAAAGGGAAACTCGGGCATGGGCTTGTTGTGGCAGGCTCTGTGGATAAGCCTGGCGCTGCAATTCTTTCATCGGTCTCAATTTTAAGATCAGGCGCAGGATTGTCAACATGTGTTGCTTCAGGAGAGAATCGGGACCTGATAATGAGATCATACCCTGAAATTATGACACTTAAGGAAAATGTATTTTTTGAAATGAATACAATTCCCGGAGAATTTGATTGTGTCCTTGCCGGACCGGGGATGGGTGTTAATGATCAAACTAAAGAGTTTGTAATAAAGATTATTTCAAATTCGTCTGTACCTGTCATTCTTGATGCCGATGCCCTGAATGTATTGACGGGTAGAATAGATGTCCTTGAAAAAAAACGTAGTTATCCTCTTATAATAACTCCCCATCCTAAGGAATTCTCAAGGCTAACCGGAATACCGATATCAGAAATACTAAATGATCCTGTTAATTCGGCCAGAGATTTTTCGATAAAGTGTGGATTGTTTACAATATTAAAAGGGCATCACACATTGATAGCAGCACCTGATGGCCGGGTTGTTATAAACCAGACCGGCAATCCCGGAATGGCAACTGCCGGAAGCGGGGATATACTTGGTGGAATTATTACTGGGATGATATCCCAATTTAAAAATGATTTTCCTGTTTTAACAATTCTGCAGGCTGCTGTTTTCATTCATGGCTATGCCGGGGATATTGCCGCATCAAATAAAGGGGAATCCCCGATGATCGCATCGGATATAGTACAAAGTATTTCTGATGCATTTAAGAGTATAAATGAATATAGATCTGATTTCATTTTCACCTGAAGAAACCTTCGGTTTTGGTGAATCCTTAGGCAAATTGCTAAATGGCAATGAGCTTATTCTGCTTAGCGGGAATCTGGGGGCTGGGAAAACCATGTTCACGAAAGGTATAGGTCATGCACTTGGAATTGATCGCCGGGAGATTGTCAGTCCCAGCTATACATTAATGAATATTTATGAAGGCAAATTCAAATTTTTTCATATTGATTTGTATAGGATAGGGGAGCAGATAAACGGTGGGATACCGGAGATTGATGACAATCTGGATACAGGTATAATTGTTGTTGAGTGGGGTGAATTTACAGGAGAATATTATTCAACTGAAAAAAACCTTATAGACCTTTCGATATCTTATACAGAGGGGGAAACTTCGGGGAGGAAAATATCTTTTTTCACAGAACTAAATATTCCCCCCGATGCATTTCCACACAACTAACGAACTTTATATTTCAAAACATCCCTGTATCTTGATTGACCCACTTTATCTTCGAGAAGTATATCAAAATAGTATCTCCCCTTGGTTGTATAGTTGAAAGGTATTTTAAGATAAATATATTTTTTCTTCAAAATCGAATCGTCAATTTTATCGAGAACCCTGTCGACTTTAATATCATCAACTTTGAGATAATCTTTGTATGTATAAACCGTAATAGAGAAACTGGCCCGCATACTTCCATCAATTTCTTCAAAACTGACTTTTTTTGTGGGGATCTTCAGCAATATTTCATTTTTCTTTACGGAAGGCTTGAAGGTGATCTGATATTTGAGATCAGTGTTTGATGCATCCAGTATACTCATTTTTGCCAGATCAGTTGCCGTCAATAATTGTGCAGGAATACGACTTAGCTTGAAATTTCCGAATCCGTTTCTGTCCGTGAAAACCAGGTAAAGCTGGAAACGGTAGTAGAACCACCTTTCCATAGGTAACCTCTTTGTGGTCAGTAAAGCCCCCCTGGTTGTATTTCTGGTACCACCCGATGATGTTATATCCAGTTCGCCGAATTCTCTCCTGTCGGGAATACCAAGCTGGAGTAATATTCTCCCTCTCTCAGAATCCCATCCCGTATTCTTCCCCTTTCCCTCAGAGAAGTATCTGTTTGAATATGAAATTCTTTCCGCATAGGTGTTTTTTGCCTCATTTTCAAAATTGTCCGGAGTCGGGTCCCTTTTGTCCCAGAATTCTTTAATGAAGGTTGCTCGTGCAGTATCATCAGGGAGGTGTTTATATATTTGCTTTTCTATTTTGGTCATAATAAATCTGGTTTTTTTGAAAAAATCATCCACACCTTTTACAACACCTTCTATTCCGACCTGGGTTTTCCCGTACATTCCTACAATAGAGAACAATAATATTGGTATTATTAATATATTTCTTTTCATTTTTCTCCTTATCTGAAAAACAGATTCACTCCGATGTTGAGTGTGAGCCCACTCATATCAAGTTTTTCAAATCCTTCAAATAAATTAGACAATTGTCCTTTCAAGTATTGGTATTTAGCCTCGAAAGATATTCCCATATGCCTTCTGAACCTGAAAACAAAACCACCTTTAAAGTTAAAGCCTGCACTATATTTCTCTGTATATCCATATCCTTCATATACTTCCCAGGTGTTGAAATCTATAAAATCTCCCCATTGTTCATATTCCCAGAAGTATATCCCTACACCTGCACCGAGATAAGGGTTAAAGATTTTTCTATGACCTAAAGGATATATCTTAATGTTAGCTTCTATCCCGCTGATCTTGAGGTAGATATCCTGGTATATAGGAGAGCCATCATCATATTCATAATCCTTGTATTGTGAATAGACAGTTCTCTCAAAAGTACCGGCTTCAAAAGCCATGGAAAAATGCCGCCCTATAAAGTGTTCATACTCAACTCCATAATAGATATTCTGCATATCTTCATTTGAAAAGTATAAATTTTCTTTGTTTACTTCCCAGAGGTCGGATTCGAGCGTAGGACTAAAAAGACCGATTTTAAAATTAAGACTCTGACCAGAAATAAATCCTGCTCCGAAGAACAGAACTAATAGTGAAATTAAAATTATTTTTTTCATATTTAACCTCCGGTATTATGATGCAATATCAATGCCAACCATGATACAGCCAGGAAGCGAAAAAATGTCCCTTATTTGTTACAGGAGGATCTATTTTAAAGCAGAAACTATCTTTCTTTTAGCCGGAACAGAATTAAAACGTGCAACTTCACTACCCGAATTAAAGATAATAATAGTTGGCACTCCAAGGACAAAAAACCTTGTTGCAATTCCAGGATTCTCAGTTACATCCACTTCAAATGAATAAATTTCCCTATCTGGATTTTCAGCGATTATCTCACTGAGCAATGGGGGGACTTTTTTGCATGGGGCACATCCGGGAGAGCTGAAATCTATAATAACATTTCCTGCTAATGCAATTTTCTCGTCAAAAATTTCTTCAGATATTTTTTTCATATTATTTGTTTCCCAGCAATTCTTCGATCTTTTTCTTTACAGAGTTGTGATTTCCGGATCCGATCTTGATATAATCAACATTCCCTTCCCTGTCAATAAATATCATGGTTGGAATACCTGTGATCATATAAGAATCAAAATCTTTACCTTCATCAGAAATTGCTACAGGGTAATCAATTTTGAATCTTTTAACAAAGCCTTTAGTTAATTCGATTTCCTTATTACGATCAACTTTTCCTGCATTCTGCATGTCATCTCTGTATGAACCATACAATTTGGTAAATCCGATCACAACGAGTCCGTCATCTTTACGCTTCCCATACTCTTCGATCAGGCCCGGGATTACCGTTCTGCATGGGCTGCACCATGGAGCCCAGAAGTCGATAATTACAACTTTGCCTTTAAGTTTATCAAGCGAAAGAGCTGTTGAATTGACCCAAGTCTCAGCACTGATTGAAGGAGCCTTTTTTCCAAGGAATTCTATCTGGGACAACTCTGATTCGAGTGATTTTTTCCCTCTCGGATCATTTGTAATCTCAATTGCTTTATTGAGAATTTCTTTTGCACCTGCAATATCATTCTCCTCTTTAGCGATGGAGGCCAGATTTGCATAGAACATATATTCATATCTTTTAAATTCTTCCGGAAGTTGAGGGGCGTCTATAAGTTCCTGAGAATATTTTTTCCTTACAGATTTATCAGAAGCCTCAAAAGCAAAGTTCATCAATGCAGAATAATAATCCTGTCCTTTGTTTTCACTGGATTCAATTTCACTGAAAACCGAATATGCATCATCAACTTTTTTTTTGGAAATCAGTATTTGCACTTTTACCATTTTAGCTTCATCCAGTAATTTGCCATCTTCTGAAATAACTTCATCGATCAATATTTCACTGTTTTCCAGGTTCTCTGTTTTTAAAAACAACTTAGCCTTAATGATATCTATTGCTTCGGACTTTGAACTGTCCTTATATTTTACAAGCAATTCTCCGAACTCTTTTTTTCTCTCAGCTTTGAATTCCTGATATTCCTTGTATGATTTTATTTTTGATTCTTTCTCCTGAAACTTCGTGTCGAGGGTTGTAAAATCCTGAGTAAGGTTTTTCAGGTCATCAGCTTTTGAATTTCCCTGGCAGGAAATAATAAAAACCACAATTACTAATACTACAATGAGTTTTTTGTACATTTCTTTCTCCTGTTATACAACCAATATTATCACAATAAGGACTATGCTTCAAACTTGAATGACTTAAATTCTGAAGTTCAAAACCTTTTCGATTATTTCAAATCTGACCGGGATCTTCCCACCCAGTTCTCCGTCAAATTCGATATTTATATCATCTTCAGAGAAAACTTCCAGTTTCTTTACCCTGTGGACTTCAACCTTCGGGTGGTTAATTATTGTCCCCCTGTATAGGTGATGGGTATTTCTGATGATCTCAAATTTTTTCATCTCTTTTACCAGGACAAGATCAAAATAGCCATCATCTATCTGTGCATCCGGTGCAATTATCATTCCCCCGCCGAATATACCGCCGTTAGCTATTGCTCCGATAAGATATTTTCCTGAAATTTTCTTTTTATCATTAATGATTATGTTCACATTCTTGCTTTTATAATTCTTTATTGTTGACAACAGGCCGCTGTAATAAGAGAGAGGACTTCTTTTTGATTCCGGAACTGTGGAGAGCTTTTTTATTACATCAGCACCCAGTCCGAAATCTGCTATATTGATAAAGTATCTATGTGGAATTTCCGGTCCTGATCCCGGATAGGTGATCTTTCCCACATCTATTTTTTTTTGTTTCGAATTTTTGATCAATTCGACCGATTCTTTAAAATCTCTTGGGATTCTGAGAAATCTGATGAAATCGGAACCTGTTCCCGAGGGGATCATACCTAACGATGCTTCATCATTTATTACCCTCTTTGTATTGCCCGAGAAGAATCCGTTTGCAATCTCGTTTAAGGTGCCGTCGCCTCCAATTCCGATGATAAGGTTAAAACCCTCCGAAAGAACTTCCCTTGCTATTTCTGTAGCCTGGTTAGGTTTTTCAGTAAATACATATTTAAATTCAGTGAAATAGTGCTTGATAACAGATTTTATACTTTCCCATCGGTATTCGGTCTTGCCTCTTGCTGAATAAGGGTTTACTATAACCTGAACTTTTTCCATTGAATTATCTTAATCGAATATTACGACACTTCTGTTTGTTTCAGGTGGGGGTGAATCAGATAGAACGATCCGCCCGTCCCTTGTTTCATATTTGAAGATCGTGGTCTTCCCACTTGAAGTGAATGTCCCGGAATAAGGGAGGCCCATGAACTTTTTTACTTTTTTGATATAGTTTCTGGTCTCTTTGTATGGAGGGACCCCGTTATATTTTTTAACTGCACTTTCACCTGCATTATAGGCGGCAAGTACAATCGGAAGATTCTTGCTATATTTTTTGTAAAGGTATTTGAGGTGTCTTACTCCGGCATCAAGATTTTGATCTACATCATATCTGTTAGTAACTCCATATTGATCTGCAGTATCTTTCATCAACTGCATAATACCGATTGCCCCTTTCTTTGATTTGGCAAATGGGTTGAATCCGGATTCGGCACGGGCAACAGCAAGGATAAGATCTTCCCGCAATTTATATTTTAGTGACAAAGTTGAGATTTTGTTGCTGTAAAGGGTAGGAACCCGATTTGTAGAAAATGATGAGACGGTAAAACTGGAAGCACTTCTGCTTGAACGGATACTTGAAAAGCCCGGGTTGTTGGTGACAATTATTCGGCCATCTGAACCCAATTTGACAATAAGTTCTCCGGGTAAATGAATGGCTGATATTAAGAAGTATATTGTAAAGGACAATATCAGTGCTTTCATTTTGTATTCTCAAGCAGTTCCACGACCCTGGCTCTGAAGCCTTCGGGATCACTTATTTCGTTCCCGCCAGCCTGGGCAAAATCAGGACGTCCGCCCCCGTTTCCTTTAACTCTAGTGGATAACTGCTTAATCAGAGTACTAGCATTGAGTTTTTTTGTCAAGTTCGAAGGGATTGAAATTACTATGGCGGATTTACCTCCTTCATTTGAAGATATAATCGTTGCACACTCATATTTCCGTTTTATATCATCAGCTGTAGTGCTGAGCATTTTCTTACTCATATCTTCAAAATGATGAATTATCACCGGTAGTCCCTTAATTTCAAATTTATTGCTTACGATCTCACTAATATCAGATTTTCCCTGATCACTATGTTTGTTAATCTCTTTTTCAAGTTTGCGGTTCTTATCATCGAGCTCGCTCAGGTAATTGAAGAGTCTTTCACCTTTCTGCTTAAATTTTGATTCAATCTTTTCAATGTTATAGAAAAGTGATTCGAGGTATTCAGAACCTGCTAATCCGGAAACAGCCTCTATCCTTCTGATCCCGGAGGAAATTGATGATTCTGAAATTATCTTAAAGAATCCTATACTTCCTGTTTGTTGAATATGGGTACCTCCGCATAACTCACGGGAGAACTCCCCGATGGAAAGCATTCTTACCTTCTCGGAATATTTTTCATCAAAGATTGCTATAGCCCCTTTGCTCAGGGCGTCTTCATATGTAGTCTCAATTGTTTTAACATCAAGATTCTCTCTGATTTTTTTATTGACAAGGTTTTCTATCTTGTTTATTTGCTCCTTACCCACTGACTTAAAGTGGGTAAAATCAAATCTTAATTTGTCAGGACCCACATAAGATCCTGATTGTTTTATATGGGGTCCAAGGACCTCTCTTAAGGCAGCATGGAGTAAGTGGGTGGATGTATGATGGGCAGCGATATTTTCCCTCTTTGGCAGGTCAACTTTAACTCTCACTAATTCACTTTTTGTTAACGTTCCCTTAAGGACCTTTATAAAGTGGAGATGGCCGCCGGCTGAATTTTTTCCGGTGTTGGTTATTGAAAAAATGGAATTTTCAGACTTTCCGGAACCGGTATCACCTGCCTGTCCACCGGATTCACCATAAAATGGTGTTTTTTTCAGGAATAAAATCCCCTCTTCTCCCTCAGAGAGCGAATCTACTTCGGTATTTTCTTTGAAAATTCCTGCTAAAGGAGATTCTTCATCAAGGTTTTGATATCCTGTAAATAAAGAGTTGATCTTATCCATATTTTCAGGAAGATTATTTACTCCTCTGTCAGACAATCCTCTTCTGGATTTCCTCTGTTGATCCGCAAGTTCTTTCCTGAATCCTTCAAGATCAACATTCATGTTCTTTTCATTGGCAAGATCAATTGAGAAGTCGACAGGAAAGCCATATGTATCAGATAACTTAAATACTTCTTTTCCGGAGATAACTTTTTCTCCATTTTCGATGGTATTTTGAATAACTTCTTCGAATCTTTTTAATCCCGCAAGAAGTGTTCTTTCAAATCTTTCTTCTTCAGACTTGACAACTTCAGAAATGAATTCTTTGTTAAGCCCCAATTCCGGGTAAGCCTGTTCCATTATCTTTGTAACTATCGGGGTGACTCTGTAAAGGAAACTGTCGGTAAATCCTATAGAACGCCCGTGTTTTGAAGCTCTTCGCAGGAGTCTTCTGAGTATATATCCACGCCCGTCATTTGAAGGTAAAACTCCGTCTGATATCAGAAAAGAGAGAGCTCTCACATGATCTGCGATCACATTAAGCCCGATCTTTACGTTTTTGTCATCAGGATCCACATCTGCAAGTTCTGCAGTGAATTCAATTATCGGGCGGAAAAGGTCAGTATCATAATTGCTTGATTTTCCGGATAAAAGGGTTGTCAGCCTCTCCATCCCCATCCCGGTATCAATGGATGGTGAGGGGAGGGGATTCAGCTTCCCTGATTCATCTTTGTAATACTGCATAAAAACGAGATTCCATATTTCTACAAACCTTTTGTTATCGCCGGAAAACTCATCAGGGCCAAATTCCTTACCTCTGTCATAATGGATCTCTGAGCAGGGTCCGCATGGCCCTGTGTTTCCCATTTGCCAGAAATTATCTTTTTCTCCAAGGTGTGCAATCCTTTTTGTGGGGATCCCGATCTTGTCTTCCCAGATCCTGTGTGCTTCGTCATCCTTATTAAAAACAGAGACTCTGAGGACCTCAGATGAGAACCCGAATTTTTCAGTCATCAGTTCCCATGCATATTCTATGGCTTTTTCCTTAAAATAGTCTCCAAAAGAAAAATTCCCAAGCATCTCAAAAAAAGTGTGGTGGTATTCTGTCCGGCCTACTTCATCAAAATCGTTATGCTTCCCTGATACTCTCATGCATTTTTGTATAGAAACAGCTCTTGAATAATCTCTGGTCTCTTTCCCGGTAAAAATATCCTTAAACTGATTCATCCCTGCATTTGTGAATAGAATGGTAGGATCTTTTGCGGGTACAAGCGGGGATGACATTACTTTGTAATGCCCTTTGTCCTTAAAAAATGTATAAAATATATCCCTTATTTCGCTACTGTTCATATACCTTCAATATCCAGAAGATTGTGATCTTTAAAATCGCCCTCCGAGCTATTTCCATCATCAGTTGAAACATCTGAGATCCGCTTTTCCATCTCTTCAAGTGACATATCTTTCGTAGATTGGATCCCGGCTTTTCTAAGTTTGAACTCATCGGGATTAGATGCCCATTTGAGTGCTTCCTCATATGTGATCATTTCACGGCCATAAAGGAAGAAAAGTGACTGGTCGAAGGTTTGCATACCATATTGGGAGATACCCTGTTCGATCGCTTCCCCTATCAGTTTGGTTTTTTCCGGAATAACAATGCAATCCTGAATAAATGGGGTATTTATTAGTATTTCAACTGCAGGGACCCTCCCTTTCTCATCTGCCATCGGGATAAGTCTCATTGATATGATTGCCTTTAGGACAGATGCAAGTTGGATCCTTATCTGTTTCTGATGATGGGGGGGGAAGATCGATATGATCCTGTTTATCGTTTCCGTTGCGTCCAGTGTATGGAGGGTGGACATCAGCATATGTCCGGTCTCAGCGGCAAGAAGTGCTGTTTCGATAGTCTCCATATCTCTCATCTCTCCAACGAGGATAACGTCAGGGTCTTCCCTGAGAGCACTCCTCAGTGCAGATGAGAAATTGTTAGTGTCATGCCCGATTTCCCTCTGATTCACTATACTTTTCTTATCTCTGTGAAGATATTCAATCGGATCTTCAATAGTAATAATATGCTCTATCCTGTGAATATTAATATGATCGATCATTGCAGCAAGACTGGTTGATTTACCACTTCCGGTAGTTCCTGTTACAAGGACCATTCCCCTTCTTTCATCTGCTATTTTTTCCAGTATAAGAGGCAGGTTCAGATCAGCGATAGATTTTACCTGAGTGGGTATTATTCTTAAAACAATGCCGACCGCTCCACGCTGCTGAAAAACGTTACACCTGAATCTACCCAACCCCGGAACTGAATAAGCCATGTCAAGCTCATGCTGGACTTTGAATTTTTCCTTTTGATCAGGATTCATAATAGAGAATGACATAGCAATGGTATCCTCCTGCATAAGTCGTTTAAGCTCGACCATCGGAAGTAATTTTCCATTGATCCTGAGTATAGGATGATTACCAACCTTCAGGTGGAGATCAGAGGCTTTACGTTCTACCGCAATCTTTAACAGATCATCAATGTTCATATTAATCTCCTAAATCATTCTCTATTATATCCTATTTGCAAAAATAGTAAATAGAGTGAATGATCAGGAGATATGGTTGTTCTCTATATTAAAAATTGTAACCGATCCAGAATTTCATTCCATAAAATCTGGACTCTTTGAGATTGGTCTTATATACCCATTCGAAATGGAGCGGATATCCCCAGAGATTAACTTCAAGTGCTACCCCATATGAGGAAATTGCATCTTTCAATGTAATCCCGTCAGAGAACATATCAAAAGTTCTCAGCTCATCATAATAATTTTTCCAATAAGGGTCCGGTCCGGTATATGGTTGTATTGAGTCATCCCATATACCTCCGAGGTCAAAGAAAAACACTCCTCTGATTGGGCCCATAAGGCCGATGGGGGTAGCAATATATTTTATCAGGGGGAACCTTAACTCGGCTGTAAATGCAAATCCTTTTGTTCCTATCAGAGATCTGAACTGTGCTGCCCTCAGGGTATTGTTACCACCAGTAGCGAATAAGAGGGGGTATTTTCCTCCGGAAGCAAACCCTGTCAGTCTCAATGCAATCAGAGTATTAGGTGCAAGTCTGAAATATTTACGAGCATCAAGATCTAATGCATATGAATCAACGAAGTTATCTCCGAGTTTAAAATATTTACTGGCAGAAACTTTAAACGTGTGTCCCATAAGTGGTCCGATGTTTGAGAACCGGGTTGTTTCCCCCACTAATGATAATGTTAACGGAAATGCATAGCCGTCAAAAAATTGGTTATAGGGGAGCTCCGTCCCATAAAATAACTCATCCGCTAATTCTTTCTGGTAGTGCAGCGAGAGAGAGATCTCTGCTCTGTATGAACGGCTGAAGGGGTAATAAAATCCACTTGTGAGACCCATTCGTCTGCTTACAAGAACATAATTATTTCTGTCAAGGTAGGCTGTTGAGTCAGGTTCAAGATAGTAGCCGGTTCCCAGAAAGTAAGAGTTGGAGTACCAGTACAGCCTGGAAAAATATTGAAATCTGTTTTTCAGATTAATATATGTCAAACTGTATGATTGGTAGCCATAATATGATGCGACCAGCAGGGAGAAGGAGTGGTCTTTCATAATATCTTCAAGCCTCAGGAAAGAATATCCGAATATTGATCCGTCTGATCCGAAGCCTGCTGTTATCGGCGGGAGTGATGGAACAGTTAAAGCACTGAATGGTTTATACTTTTTCCTGTTTGCAAGGTTGAAGTTCAGATCTTCCTCGAGATCTTTATTGAAAGTTCTGTTTGCAATTATCTCGCCGTCAATGAGGGAGAATTTAGCACCATGAATGTTCTCTCTTCCATATTTTTCAATAACCTCTTTTGAAAACCGGATTTCCTCTTCCCCATCTTCTCCTTTTACTATTTCCGGGCTTTCAAACTGAACCTCTCTTTTCTCCTTGAACTCAGAGATATCTTTCTTCAATAGGACAAAATTACCCTTATTATAGGAAGAGATAAGAAGCATGTTTTCTTCTCCCGGTATTTCCATGGGAAAGAAGATTGCTGTTTGAACATCGGTATATCTGTAATTCATTTTTTCTTCAAGATCGATAGAGTAAAGGTTGTATGCCCCTTTTTCATCTGAGCTGAAATATATCTTTTTTCCGTCTGAGGAGAAAGCCGGAGTAATATTATTTGAATTCCCGGACGTGATCTTCATGGCCATTTCCGGATTTTCAATATTTCCCACGTATATATGAGAATGTTTCCCGTCACTTGCGGAAAATGCGATCTTCTTTCCGGTTGAAGAAATATTCAGTGATTTGATATACAGGTAGCCCTTGGTAATCCTGTCTGTTCTGCCGGATGAAAGGTTATGTCTGTAAATAAAAGATTTTGATCCATCGACACCGGCAAAATAGATGTTCTTCCCGTTATCCGTGAAATTAGGAGAGGATGGTTCCATTATATTTTTAAGCTTTATCATTTTTACAACTTTACTCTTCAGAACATCTATTATTACCATGTAAGTTGTGTATTCTTTGCGTGCAAAGAAGGCAATTCTGTCCCCCTTTTTATCCCAGGTGAAAGTGCTGCCATCCTCAGGATTGAACTTTACAGAGATGCCATCATGTTTTGATGTAAATCCGGGGGTGATGTTTTTTATGACACGGCCATCTTTCATGGAGATAAGAATTATGTCTATCTTCCGGCTTTTAAAATTTACCGTCACTGTTGCAGCAAGTTCGCCTCCGGGGGATATCTGATGTGAGAAAGAATAAGCAAAAGGGAAGTTCGGCCCAATAATATAGTTATAGTCTTCGGGATCTTCTTTTGCCACAAAGTCCTTGAATCTGTTCTTCATATACTTTCTCAATTCAAAGTTGAACTCTTTCTGGGTAGTCCCGAATTGCCTGAACAAATTCCTGCTGGAGCCGTATACATTTCCTCGGAATGAGAAGAGCAGATTTCTTACACCTCTTATTCCGTATTTCTCCTCAACAAACTCATAAATTATATGACCGAAGTCATATGGGGCTCTGCCTGACCGACCCACGCCTCTCATTGCTCCGGTTTTGGAGAGAGACGGGATCATGTCGTTCAGAACTGCATCCCTCACAGTTAACAAACTGAATGCGTTCCAGTCTCTTGTAATGAATTCGGAAAATCCCTCCATTACCCATAATGGGGGTGATCTGAATCGGAACAGGCTCTTTGAACTTTTCTTATACATTACCTGATATTCAAATACGTGACCAAGTTCATGAGTGAGAGTTCTCATTAATTCTTCATTTGATGAGTCCCCGTGAAGTACCATTCTGTTGGAGACAGGCTCTGCAAAAGCTTCGGCGCCTGTGGGGAGAAAACCCGGATATATGTTAGTTTGTTCAAAATCAACATGGTTTTTGTAAAAAATCAGGGGTATTCTCTTTTCAACTTCCACATTCAAAAATTTTGACATTTTGTCATACCCGTTTTCTGCAGTAACTGCTATTTTTTTCAGCAATTTAATATCATCAATGTAGTGATAAATTCTGAAATTGGGTGTGTCAAAATATTTCCAGTTAAATCCTTTTTCGACAACTTTGTTTTTGCCGTAATAATAAGAAAAAAACTGAGATGATAATATTACCGGCAGAGCAAAAATCAATACAAATATGATTGTTTTATTTAGTTTTCTTTCCATTTTTTTTCCTGTTTATTTTATTAAATATCTTGTTTCCAGCCTTCCCAGTCCCATGAAAAGCCTTACAAATTTTTCTGTGATCTTCCTGAAGAGGTACTCAAAATTATAATCGGGTTTTTTCCTGTCTGCTCCGTTATAAGTTTCTTTTATCTTTTTAGAAAAAATGTTTTTTCCCGTTGCTGCATCCCTGAAGAAAATTTCAAGCTGCAACTCCCAGTTCTCTATTTTTACAAAGATCCTCCTCTTTTTTCTACCTTTTTGTTCATCAATGACATGTCTCTCTTTTATTTTCAGAGAGATTTCCCCACCTATCAGGAGCAGTTCACCTTCTTTCAAGCTGGAAACAGGGTCCTCCCCGGGTTTTTGTCTTGTGATCGGTTTATTAATTGTTTTCGGAAGTTCGTTTAAAAAGAAATAGTCGATACTCGGGCCGGGATCATACTCAGAGGGGAATTTCTCAACCTTTACAGGATCGTAGACAACATTTTTGTACTTAATTAAATCTATAGTAGTCGAGCTTTTAACCGGAATTTTCACTATATTTACAGGTTGAGTCCTGCAGCTCCCGATTATGAAAGCAATTATGACTACATATACTATTATTATCACTCTTCTCATTTTCTTCTCCGTTTGTCTCTCTTTTTCATCTTTTCCAGGTCTTTATTCTCCTCAGAGTCAGATTCAAGGTCAGGATTCATCCTTTTTTTTAACCTGCTTATATTTCTTTTGATATATTCATTTTCCGGAGAGAGTTTTAACGCCTTCTGATACTCAGCCTCCGCTTCTTTTAATTTATTTTGATATTCCAGCGAGATTGCAAGGTTATTATGAATAGCAGCAGAATCATCGCCGGCCTCGAGAGCTCTTGACCATCTGTAATATGCTTCTTTCCATAATCCTCTTTTTGCCAGTTTATTTCCAAATTTAAATTCAGTATTCACTCTGTTCGCAGAACAACCGGTCAGAAAGAATACAACCAACAGCATTAAGGTAATCTGTTTCAAAGGATCCTCCTATTATAAATATCTTTAACATTATGTTCATTTATTTTTTGTATAACTCTGTTCATTCGAAATAAGTAGCAATATTGTTTCCCGTTTTTGAATAAGGATTTTGTAACATAATTGTGACAACACAAATATTTGAGTGACGTTAAAACATACATATTTATGAGACAGGATCATCAATCCAAAAGGGGACAGACACCTTTTTTCGGGATATGGTAAAATTGTGTCAGGGATAAATAACAATGATAAAAGGGACCGGGGCTGACATAATCGCAATTGAAAGGATTAAAAAAGCCATAACCAGAGATGAATATTTTACAAAAAAGATCTTTTCACTGGAAGAGTCTGAGTACTGCAATTCAAAATTGAAGAAGGAGATACACTTTGCGGGACGGTTTGCCGCGAAAGAGGCTTTTTTCAAAGCTCTCGGAACCGGCTATAGAGATGGGATGAAATGGACGGAGATCAATGTAGTCAATGACGAACTTGGCAAGCCGGAAATCCGCATCTCAGGAAAAACACTTGATGTCTTCAAAAAGAAAGGAATGAGCATCATAAACCTTTCGATCTCACACACCAAAGAATTCGCTGTCGCCTTTGTAATTATCGAATAGCGTGGGGGACGGTGCATTCGTTTTTGAGTTTATTCTAATTTCAAAAATACGAAAATTTCAAAATGACAATAATCTGAAACATAAACTCGCAAACGAATGCACCGTCCCCTCTCTTCTTAAATGAATAAGTTACGAAACATATGAGACTCCTAAGTAGTATTAGGAGTCATTAGATGGCAGGCAGAATAGGCAGATCAACCAGACATCGAGAGTTGTGGTATAAGACTCCATTGTGTAATAAAGGAGTCATGAGTTCCTATGAAGAGATATTCAAATTTTCAGGGTGTAAACAAGGTAAGTTCCGTTTAAAGGTTCTGGAGCATTTTGAGAAACACGGTTTACGATCAAGCATGGATGCCTATGGAGTTTCCAAGGCGACGATCTACAGATGGTTAAAGCCATATCGGAAGAGTGGAAAGGAACTTGGTTCATTAATCCCCAAGTCGAGATCTCCAATCAATAAACGTAAAATGATGGTTAAGCGGGAGTTGATCAACTTTATAAGAGAACTGAGAAGAGATCACTATCGGTTAGGTAAAGAGAAGATCAAACCCTTCCTTGATAAATACTGCGAGGAAAATGATCTGAAAAGTATATCAGTCTCAACCATAGGCAAAGTTCTTAAAAGATACGACATGGTCCGGCCAAAGAACGGGCGTGTATATCATAATCCCTCGAGTAAATGGGCTAAAAAGAAAGTATCCTACAAGAACAGAGTAAAAAAATCACCAAGAATCTTAGAACCAGGATATGTCCAGATAGACACTATGCACAGATTTATGGAAGGTATAAAAACTTACATATTTAACGCAATAGATCTATCAACAAGGTTCCAGTTCTCATATGCATATCACTCTGCAAAAAGCAGTGATGCAGTAGATTTTTTTAAGAAGCTTGAACTGGTAAATCCTTTAAAGGGAGGTATAAAAAAAGTACAAACAGATAATGGTAGTGAGTTTCTGGGAGAGTTTGATAACTATCTGAAAAAGAAAAAAATGAAACATCTCTTCATCTATCCCAGATGCCCTAAAATAAATGGCTTTGTCGAAAGAGCTAACAGAACTTTAAATGAAGAGTTCCTTATATCATATCCATTTTATGACGACAGGGATATCAATAAATTTAATAAAGATCTCATCGAACACCTGATCTGGTTCAATACGATGAGGCCACATAAATCACTTGGAAATGTATCACCTATTGATTATGTGATAAAATTAAACCCTGAGTCTCATATGTATGCAACCTATACATTTTGCCATCACCCCATTTTTTGTAGATGAAGAGTTGTAAAGTATTGATATATCTGCATAAATAGTGGATATATTATGTAAAAGAGGCTCCTAAAGTGTTATAATAGTATTTTGCGAAAAAGACCTATATAGCAACAAAAGGAGCCGACATGATTATACCAGAAAACAGAGAGAAAGTGAAAAGAAAGGCATTAAGCCTTATCAACAAATACAAAGGTCCAATAAGTAAACCCGAGAAGAAGTTAATGCTGGAGATGATGATGGGTATGATCTTGGCAGGGAGTTGTAATTTAACAGAGATATCAAGGAGTTTAAAAGAGAAGATCTCAATAAAAGATACATTAAAGAGATTATTGCGGATGTTATCTCACAAACAGATTCTTGATATATCCAATGAGATCAGTCTTATAGAGTCAAAGTCTAAGATAAACAATAAAACAATATTGGCACTTGATTTAGGTGATATTACGCATCAATATGGTAAGAGATTTGAGAATATCAGTTTTGTACATGATGGCAGCAGCAATAGTTTTAAACAGGGATATTGGCTGAATCAGATCACCGGTTATAATCCGTTGACCAGAGAAACATTCCCGGTACTTCTTGATATGTACAGTGCCAAAGAGAAAGAGTTCGATAGTTCTAATACCGAAACGATTAACCTTGTTGATAAAGCGATCAGCGTGATAGGTAAAGATGGCTTATGGGTGATGGACAGAGGTTATGACCGGAACATAATGTTCAAGCACTTTTTAGATAAATCATTGGATTTCATGGTCAGGATGAAATCGACCCGGGATTTGATTGTGGGTAAAAAGAGAGTAAATATAAGAGTTGTTGCAGACAGTATTAACCGGCGTGTAAATTACAGTTCTTACAGCCGTTTCGGTAGTAAGAAAGTGATATTAAGGATAAATGGGACAGATCATCAGGTAACCCTGGTTTGTTTGAAAGACAGGAGAAATAGAGAACCCATATACTGGCTTGTAAACGGCTGGATCAAATCAACAGTAGAGTTGAAACGGAGGCTCAGAGGTTATTTCAAAAGATGGAGTATTGAAGAGAGTTATCGATTTGAGAAGCAGGGATTTGGTATAGAGAAAGCTACTGTCAGAAGATATAGCAAGATAAAAACCCTTCTTGGTTTAACCATCATGAGCTGGTTATTGCTTATTAAGATCAATGAAACCCCCAGACTTAAAGAAATAGTGTTGAAGAATGCTAAAATGGAGAAAAACAAGCGAAAGCACAGACCCAAATTTATTTACTACAGGTTATTGAAGGGTGTTCAGAACTTGTTTGAAGGAATTAAAGAGTTGTTCAGATTCAGAATGAAAAGGAAGGGTAAAAACAAAATCAGGAAACAACTAATTAAGGATAAATCGCTTTTTCCGGATTATCAATGGAAAATGACCGGTTTGGAGATATGATATGAAAAAATGGGGTGATGCCAGTATAAGCCTATATTGACCATGGTTGAAAAAAGTGTTAAATTGAACAATTATTGATATGAGGTGAAATAATGATAATTGGCGAAATTGAAAGAAATGATACAGAACGGTTGAGAATTGAAGCTAGTAATTACAAGGGTTCTGATTTCATTTCAGTAAGGATTTATTATCTGGCCGATAATGGTGAATGGCGGCCTACAAAAAAAGGGATAACTGTAAAACCGGAAAAGGTTGATGAGTTGATCGGATTTCTCTCTGATGCGAAAGAGAAGGCCGGAACTATAGAAGCAGAAAAAGAAGAGGGCTGAAAGAGAAGGCACCTGAATGAAAGATGTAGCACTGGAAAAACTGCTCAGGTTTACAAAGCAATTTATAAAACTGCGTACGCTCGGGCATTTATGGAATGCTCTGATAAAGTTGCATTATGCAGATGTTGCTACTTTAATTGAACATTTAAGTCCATCAGAGCGTCAGATAGTTTTCCAGCTTTTCTTCGACAGGAAGCTTGAACTACCGAAGTTTTCAGAAATAATCAGTGAGATAAAACCTGAAATAGCAGTTGAAATTTTGTCAGATTTTGAGATAAAAAATATTGTTCCAATCCTGAATGAGTTGTCCTCTGATGACGCAACATCTCTGATCCCCCTTTTTGAAGAAAATCTGCAGATCGACATTCTTAAAAAAATGAAAGATGAGGAGGTTGTTGATCTGCAGGAACAGCTCTCTTATCCGGATGAATCTGCCGGAAGGATCATGTCATCAGATTTTCTTGCTTTATCCGGTTCAACCTCCGCTGCGGATGCGATATCAGCAATTCAGCTGGCAGGAGAAGAGGTCGAAGTACCATTTTATCTTTATGTCATTGACGATGAGGAGAGGCTGGTTGGAGTTGTATCTCTCAAGCAATTGATCCTGATCAAGTCAAAGATGAAGCTGAAAGACATAATGAATACAGATGTTTACAAGGTTGATGTTTTTACAGATCAGGAAGAGGTTGCATCTGTAGTTGCAAACTACAATCTCCTTGCGATCCCTGTTGTTGATGACCTGAATAAGCTTGTAGGAGTTGTGACAGTTGATGATGTAATTGACATTATACATGATGAGGCGACTGAAGATATTTATAAACTTGCCGGTGTCACACAGGATTACAGTGTTGAACTGGGAGTCGGTAAATCAATTGTCAAGAGGATGCCATGGTTATTCTTAAGCCTTTTCACAACATCATTTTCCGCTCTTGTAATAATTCTTTTTAAAGGAACACTTGAAAAATTCATTACGCTTGCTGTAATTATGGGGATGGTTAATGCGATAGGGGGAGTGGTTGGGAACCAGACGGTTGCAATAATGGTAAGAGAGATCGTGATCGGAACGATGGAGTGGAAAAAGACAAAAAAAATATTATTTAAGGAAATGCTGGTTAGTTTTGGAAATGGAATTATTATAGGAGTTTTTGCTTCTCTGGTAACTTTTTTATTCTTTAGAGACTGGAAAATTGGAATGATTTTTGGTGGTGCAATATTGTTTAATCTTATTAACGGAACATTTTTCGGGACTATTATTCCGTATGTACTGAAAAAAATAAAGCTGGATCCGGCGCTTGCTTCAGGCTTAATTGTTACTATGCTTACTGATTCTCTTGGTTTATTATTTTTCCTCGGAGTGTCTTCAATGATACTTGTCTGAAAAATGCCTTTAGAATCCGAAGAGGCACTGGTTATCGGTTCATATGTTTTCAAGGAACAGGACAAGATCGTCCATCTGCTTACCTCACACAACGGGATTCAGAAAATAGTTGCCCCCGGATCATCAAAGGGAAAGAACCGGTTCGGATCTCTGCTTGAATTGTTCACGGAAGGGGAGTTTTTCTTTTACAGGAAGGAGGACCGGGAGCTTGCCACTCTTTCGAAAGGTGACATAATTACAAGCTATTTTGATACTGTATCTGAACCCGGACGGATATTCTATTTTTATCTGATAGCAGAAATAGTTATGAAATTTGTTCCCCCTAACTTCAATACATCAAGAATATATAAATTGATTAAATCAGTTCTGGACAGCAGCAAAGACGGGGCAGAGATGAAATATCTCATTCTCTATTTTATGGTATGGATATTAAGGATAGAGGGGATGATGTTTGAAGCAGGAAAGTGCGGAACCTGTCATAAAACTGATCTGCTGAAGGGTTGGGTTATGTCCGACTACCGTGGAATTGTCTGCAACAAATGCAGAAGAGAGGAGTCGGTTATCCTGAGAAAGCGAGGGATTGAGTTTGTTGAATGGACCAAAAGAAATGACACGTCCGGAAAATTTGAAGGTATGTCCGATGAAGATAGTAAAAATATTTTCCGGATATTGAAAAACAAAATAGAATACCATGGGGAGTTCAGCCTGAACTCTCCCAGATATCTGTCATCCCTTATCTGAACACTATTGCTCAGTTAAGTTACAGCAATCACAAAATTCATCACAAATTTAGGAACAAAAAAAATAAATTTGCAAAAAAAAAATAGTTTTGATATAGATATAACACCGAGATATGCTTCAGAGATGGAGGTTTAATGATCGGAAAGACCATTTCCCATTATGAGATCCTCAAAAAAATAGGTTCCGGAGGGATGGGCGAGGTCTACCTGGCCCGGGACACCAAACTGGACCGGAAAGTTGCAATCAAGTTTCTCCTTAAATCATTCCTGGACCGGGAGGCTCAGGGTGATGCTGCAAAACAAAGGTTTATCCATGAGGCAAGGGCAGCAGCTGCCCTTGATCATCCCAATATCTGCAATGTTCACGAGATCGGTGAAACCGAAGATGGACAGGTTTTCATCACCATGGGTTATTATGAGGGGAGAAACTTATCTGAAATTATGTCCGGCGGTGGAACACAGCATACTGAGCGTTTGTATCCGGATGTATCTTCTGGTTCCCCCATGCCGCTGGATGAACTCATCGGGATATCCATTCAGATCTCTGAAGGCCTTTGCGAAGCCCATAAGAAAGAGATCGTCCACCGAGATATCAAGCCTGCTAATATTGTTATTACCGCTGACGGAGTGATAAAAATCCTGGATTTCGGCCTGGCCAAACAGCCGGGAGTCACGAAACTTACAAAAGATAATTCTACCATGGGTACAACGGCCTTTATGTCACCGGAACAGGCCGGGGGGGAAGCTGTTGATCACCGTACAGATATATGGTCACTGGGAGTAATAATGTATGAGATGGTCACCGGCCAGCTACCCTTTAAGGGTGAATATCCATCAGCTGTGATCAATGCAATTCTGAATGAGGATCCGCTGCCCGTGACCGGTTTAAGAACAGGTGTACCGCTAGAACTGGAGGCTGTCATAAACAAGATCCTGTCAAAAAATCCGAAGGAACGGTATCAGAATATCGAAGACCTCCTTGTTGATCTGAAGAGGATCGGGAAGAATTTAGGTGTAAAAATATCAAAGACATCAATTCTTGACAAAAAAGATCTTTCGATGCAAACAAAAAAGATAAAAACAACCAGAAAAAAAGCCGGCTTATTCGCTGCCGGTCTGATCACCATGCTGGTAGCCTTAGCATTATGGCTCTTCGTGTTCCGGGCAAAAAACATTAATTCTCTTGCAATCCTTCCATTTGTCAATGAGAGCAGGACTGATGGAACTGCATGGTTGAGCACCGGGATCCCGGAAACCATCATCTCCAGCCTTCAGCAGATTCAGGGATTAAGAGTAACCTCCTTCCTGACCCTGCTGGAGCGTTACAAGGATGTTCAACCCAGCGTGGAAGATGTGAAGCGTCATTACAATGTGAGTGCAGTGGCTAAGGGGAAGATATCTACCGTTCAAGAGGGACTTACAGTCCATATTGAGATCATCGATACAGATGATAAAAGTGTCCTTTTTGCCAAGCGTTACCATATAAAGGGAATGGATGGATTATTTGATCTGCAGAAAAGCATTGCCAGTGAGATCACTGATCACTTGCAGGTCAACCTGTTCGGTGATTCCCCCAAACCGGTTTTTTTACGTAATGAGCCCAATGGTGCCGCTTATCATAATTACCTTCGGGGCCGATATTTCTGGTACAAACGGACCCCCGGGAGTCTGGACCTGGCATTAGATTATTTTAAAAAAGCAATTGAGATCGATCCGAAATATGCATTAGCCTGGTCAGGACTGGCTGACACCTATAATCTTTTGCCCCAGGATGCAGGTATTTCGAGATATCGGGTTATGCCTTTGACAAAAAAAGCAGCAGAAAAGGCATTTGAACTTGATGATAATCTGGCCGAAACCAACACATCCATGGGGGGGATGCTACATTTAGAAGGGAAATATCCGGAAGCGGAAGAATACTTCCAACGGGCAATTGAGATCAATCCGAACTATCTTTTGGCCTATCATTGGTCGGGTAGGAATTTTAGTGCTTCCAGACAGACAAAGGAAGCAATGGATCGGTATGAACAGGCCCTGGTCCTGGACCCCATGTCTCCCATTATAGCTTCAAATTTAGCTGGTTCATACAGTTATCTGGGGGATAATGACAAAGCTGTAGAGATTCTTGAGCGGGCTATCGAGCTCAATCCGGAGAGTTCATCACCATTACTTCAATATGCAAACCTTTACTTAAATTTGGGTGAAGACCGGAAAGCAATTGAAATGATTGAGAAATCACTTGCCCTGAATCCAACTTCTTTATGGCATATTACATGGTGTGCAAGAATCAATTTGCGGGCATCAAATTTTAACAAGGCAATAAATATACTTAAGGATCTGATTGGTAAAGACCCAGCATTCAGGAGGGTTGCCAATACAGAACTGGGTTTAGCTTATGCAAGAATGAAACAATTTGATAAGTCTATTGAACACCACCGTAAAGCCATTGACATTGATCCGCTTGATATTGATAGTCATTATTATCTTGGAGACAGCTACTGGTATTTTAAGGAATGGGAGAAGGCTGCTTCTGCATATAGAAAAGTTACTGAACTTGATCCCGGAGATGGTGATGCTTTTCAATACCTGGGCTGTGTGCTGGGAATCCTTGGAGAAAAAGAAAAAGAGAGAAAGTGTTACCAGAAGGGAGCTGAATTAATGCCTCAGCAACATATCGAATTGGGCATCTGGCATATCAATTTTGGCGAATATGAAAAGGCAGCAGTTTTATTAAAAAAGCATGAGCAAATCAGTCCAAACTATTCAAATACCAGTTTTTACCTGTTTACCGCTCAATTTTTAAGCGGGGATTATCCCGGAGCAGAGCAATCCCTGACAGAGTGGTTAAGGAGGATAAAATATAAGGATGTGAAGTCACTGCGGGACCAGGCCCTGATCAACAATAAAATTGACCGAGAATCTTTGATCCGGTATATGCGTCTGATCCTTGAACGATTTAAAAAAGAGAAGAGGCCGATCAGGGGCTCCTATGAGGCCCGCTTACCTGCAACCTTTTATACACTTTGCGGTGATCTCGATTCTGCCATTAAGACACTTCAATATGCTTATGAAAATTTTGATAAGAGCGCTTTCTGGCTGCCCTGGTACATCCGATTCGACCATTTCAAACCCCTGCATAACGATCCCCGTTTCTGGGAGATCATCAAAAAAATGAAGCTTGATCCCTACTTTAAAAAAGGGGCCAAGCGATAATTTAACAGATAAAAGGTTTATTTTGACTCAAATCAAATTTTAAAAAAGTGAAGATGAATTAAAGGCTTACTCAGGTACTACCCACAAATTATTTTTCACTTCAAGTTTAAAATCGTCCAGCCATACTGACCTTCCGGATCCGCCGGGCCTGAAATCTGTTACGATATCTACATGTTGCGCAGATCTGTTAGCTTTGCCGTTTTCATAGAATTTTTCAAGTTCGGAACGGTTCTTTTCCGATCCCGGGTCCTTCACAAAACATTCCGGATAAGAATCTCCGATAGCAATATGGAGTGTTCCTCCAACTTTCTCAACGAATAACGGATGTTTCAGAGCAGTCTTTAATCCGCTGTTCATTCCCAGTGCCACTTCACCAAGCCTGTGGGATCCTTCATCTGTTTCAATGATCTTTCTAAATGTTTCATGCTCTTTCTCAGCTTTATATTCAGTTATTATACCTTTCTCAAATTTCAGATAAATTCCCTGGATAGTGACTCCATTGTAATATACCGGCAGGTCTACAAAGATCTCTCCCTCAACGGTATTAGCGTCAGGGCTTGTAAAGACCTCACCATCCGGGAAGTTTCTCATTCCTGTGCATTTGATGATATTTCTGTTTGCAATGTCCATTCTCAGTTCAAGTATCCTTCCTGAATCCGGCTCTTCAGTTTCTATTCTGATCTTTTTTGTTTTATCAAGCACTTTGTATATCGGTTCTTCCACCTCTTCCAGGAATGCCGGATCTGTTATCGAAGCACCGACAACAATGCTTGTATATTCTTCAAGGGACATGTCCTCCATATCTGCAAATGCTTTAGTCGGGAATAAAGTAAGAACCCAATTCTTAGAGAGACGGGTTTTCCTGAATGGGAGATCTACTCTGGAAAGGGCTGCTGAAGTTTTTTCAGGAAGACCTGCAAAAAAATCCGGTGATTCTGATCCGAGGATCTCAATATATTTTGTCATTAATTCATATCTGATCATGTGCCAGACGGGAGTTTTTTCTATCTGCTCCACTGTCCCATGCTTTGTTATCGATGCTCCCCAGACCTGGCCTCTATTGTTATCAGGGGCAACTATATTGACATCCGCAATGGCGCCGGTCTTGAAAACCTTATCCTGTAATATGGATATCAAAGGCCATGTGATAGGCTCACCCTTTATCATAACAACATCTTCAGGTTTTATCCCTCCGAGAGAGTGATCAAGAATGAAGTCAGCCCATTTTTCAAGATCTTTTTTTTCAATTTTTGTTTTCATTTCAACTCCTGTCTTTTTTGTAATATAAATAGATCATTGCTCCCGGGATCAGAAGAAGCATGTCCCTTATAAGGAGAAAATAAGTACTGCCGTTCTCACCTGGAATTGTAGAAAAACATCCACAGTCAAAGTTTATGCCTCTGTTAAGATTTATTGTGATCGCCAGTATGAATATGAGCAGAAGTGAATTCAGGATATATGCCGATCCTCTTACAAATATCCCTGCTATAAGAAAAGAGCCTCCTATCAATTCAATCCACGGAAGAAATAGAGCAGGGGTGTATATAAAAATATCCGGAAGCAATTTGTAATTGTGTAGAATTGCTGCGAATGCTTCAGGATGAGATATCTTGTCAATAGAGGCAAAAATAAAAACTGAACCGAGAATGATCCGGCATGAGAGGATAACGGTTTTGTGTTTTAATAAATTTCCCAGATTAAACATTTTTCAGTAAATATTTTCTCCGGCAATTTCATAACCCGATCCGATCCATTCTTCCATCCCGCCTTTGAACACAAAAATATCCTTTATCCCCTTTCCTGAAAGTTTTATTGCAAGCATGTGTGAGTCTTCACATGTGGGGCCTGAGCAGTATACTATCACATTGGTACCGAGTTTTAAAAACTCACCCCTCTCTTTGAATAAAGTATCAAATTCATTAATACTGAAACTGCTGGCGCCGGGTATATGGCCGGACTTGAACTCCTCCACTGATCTGGCATCCAGAACTATCGTCCCCTCTTTCTCGAGATAATATCTTACTATCTCAATATCTATAAATTCAATATTATATTCCTGATCAACAAGTTCAACCTTTTCATAATTTTGAAATATATGAATTCTGTTTCCTGAGGCCTGGTTAAAGATCAAAGCGGCAACAACAGCTGTTGTCAGAATTGATAATACTTCAATCATTGTTTTCTTCATTTTCCCTCAAGCTGAAATAATACTTTTTTTTTATCCTGTTTTCAAATAATGTCGAAGATTTTGTACTACTTACTTTTTAGGGTAATCCGTAAACATGCATATCTCTCGGGTATTCGATGGAATAGTCATATCGGATCGAACTCTTTTTCCCCGACTCAACTTTGATCTTCCATTCGAACCTGTTAAGTTCATCAGATTTTGATGTTTTGGGTGAACACTCATCAAGTTTGATCTTAATATCTTCATGGGATGGTACGGGGATCTGATCAAGGACCTTTATCTCTTTTACTTTATCGGTAAAATTTTCAATGGTTATCTCAAATGAATAATTTATCTTTTTCCGGTCGCTCATGAATTTTTTATCCACTTCCTTTGAAACAAGCTTTCTTGTTACTTTAATACGGTCATCACTTCCTGCAAATATTTTTATTTTTTCTCCGGGAGCAGTGTGGCTTATCTTTACGGGGCCGAGGTATTCTTCATTTTCAAAAACCTGCCCTTTTCCGGGAAGGAGAAAGAATTCAGTGTTCTCCGATTCTGCTGTTCGAAAGACCCTTTCATCTTTTTTTGGTGCTGTGATGTGTTTCATGTCCTTTTTCAGCTCCAGGCTCCCAACTTTTACTTTATGATAAGAACCGTCACCCGGGACAGTTGCAGGTTCAGTGACCTTGAATGAAACAGAGGCGCCGGTTTTTACCAATTCGGTACTTTCCATATCCGCTTCTATTGATTCGGGGAATTCTTCTCTTACTATTTCTGAATATGATATTTCTGAATCCGGTATCTGGGCTCCGGAAGCAGCCATTGGAATAGCTCTGCTGTCTCTGGTCTCATCAAGTCCGCTGAATTTTTTCATTACAGGTGCAATGAACCATGGATCGAGTTCCGGGACCTCTGAAGTTCCCGAGGGGGTCAGTGTGGAAAGGATCATTGAAATATCTTTCCACTCTTCTCCGGTTGTGTGCCTTATCATCGCCAGGTAATCGATAAAAATATTTTTTTCTCCGATCCTGATGTCATATTCGGGATTCCAGGATGCGCCGGATATATGGTAAGTTACATCAACATTCATATTGCAGTCTTTTTTTGTACCGGCGTTCATTTCGATCGTAAATTTTTCCCGTGGTTTAGAATTATTAGCCAGGGAGAGTTCTTCATCAAGTTTTTTGATCTCTTTTTCTATTTCATTGGCTTCTTTCTCTTTTTTTCTTATCTCGGCAAGGGCACTCTCACCCTCCCTGTAAAGAAAGTCAAGAAGGGTGTTATGACCCTCTATTGTAATTTCACCTTTTGCAAAACCGGAAGCAAATATTCTGGTTGCTTTCCACAGGCCATCTATATGTTTTTGCTTTTTATCCAATATCTCTGCCTGGTCTGTCACTTTTTTTTTCTTTTCACCTAGTTTTTCTATCTTTTCGGTTAATTCCCTGATTATTCCGTCCGGGATATCTTTGAAAAAAGTTCTCCTTACATCTATACCATAGATAGTGACAGTCTCTGAGCCGGTTGCTCTCACTCTTACTGATTCCGGGTCCAGCTCAGCCGGAAGGCCTGAAATTGATAGTGTTTGTTTCCCTTTCTGCACGGATATTTTACCACTCCTCCTGATTCTTGCTTTATTGAGAAAAACTGTCACTTCATTTACTCTGGTATTTATCTCTTTCATATTGATCTCCCTATAGTATTTTAGTAAAACACAGTTTTTATTACAATCTTTCCGGGTTTACATTAAATCTGCACAATGGGATAATCTGAGCATGAAAGAAGAAGAATGCAGGGTTGCCGCAAACACTAATATTCAGGGAAGATACTATCTGATGAAGATAGAATCCGAATACATATCGGAAAAGAGTGATCCCGGGAATTTTGTAATGATCGCTGTTTCCGGAAGTAACGATCCTCTACTGAAAAGGCCTTTCGGAATATTTAAAATAGATTCCCCGTATTTTTATATTTATTACGAAGTTGTAGGAAGGGGAAGCAAGCTTATGGCATCAAAAAAGGAGGGAGACCGGGTAATGGTGGTGGGCCCTCTTGGGAATGCTTTTCCGAAGTATGAAAATGAGAATATGCTCTTTGTAGGCGGAGGGAGAGGTATAGCTCCACTCTATTTTGCAATTGAAAAATATTCGGGGTCAAATAATATTTCCCTGATTTACGGGGGCAGATCAAAAGATGACCTCCTTTTTACCGAAGAGCTTAAACAGTTTCCTCTTAATGAAGCGGCATTTTATACAGACGATGGCTCCGGATTCAAAAAGGGATTAGTTACCACTGATATAAAGGAGATAATAGAAAGGAACGGGATAAATGTTACCTTCTCCTGCGGGCCGGATAAAATGTTTGAATCTCTGAATGAAGAGATCGGGAGCCTCGGTATCAGGAATTTTGTATCTCTGGAAGCTTTTATGGGGTGCGGTTTCGGTATTTGTTACAGTTGTGTTGTAAAGGGCAGTGACGGAAAATACAAGAAAGTGTGTTCAGACGGCCCCGTATTCCGGATGGAGGAGATCAAATGGCAGACCTGACTGCAGATCTTGGATTTATAAAGCTGAAAAATCCTGTCATTCCTGCTTCAGGCACTTTCGGATACGGAGGTGAATTCCTTCAATTCTTCGATCTTGATCTTCTTGGAGCATTTGTCATGAAGGGGGTGTACACTGACGAGCGGGGGGGGAATGAACCTCCGAGAATATGGGAAACACCTTCGGGCCTCCTTAACTCTATAGGTCTCGCCGGTCCTGGAGCCGAAGGCCTAAAAAAAATAATTAAAGATGTTGCTTCTAAGACCTCCACCCCGATAATAGTAAATGTATGTGGCGGGACTGATGAGGAATATCTTGAGGTTGCCCGGGTCCTGGACGTGATGAAAGAAGTTGCAATGCTCGAACTTAATATATCCTGCCCGAATGTACGGGCCGGAGGGAGTTGCCCTGCGCAGAACTCTTCGGATACAAAGCGGGTGGTTAAGCTTGTAAAGGAGAATACAAAAAAACCACTTATTGTGAAACTGTCTCCCAATGTTTCCAATATTTCCTCCATTGCCTGTTCTGCAGAGGAAGCAGGGGCAGATGCAATATCAGTTGTTAATACTTTCCTCGGCCTTGCTCTTGATATTGAGAAGAGGAAACCGGTATTTAAGAATTTTTTTGCCGGATTGTCTGGCCCTGCTATAAAACCTCTTGCACTAAAGATAGTCTGGGAAGTGGCAAATGCAGTGAGTATACCTGTAATCGGGATAGGGGGGATAATGACCGGAAGGGATGTCCTCGAGTTCATACTTGCGGGAGCATCAGCCGTTCAGACAGGTACGGTTAACATAGTAGAACCGACAGGGTCTGTCAGGATAATCAATGAGACCCGTGAATTAATGGATAAACTTAAAATTAATAAACTCGAGGAGATAAGAGGATGTCTCGAAATATGAGAGAAAGAATTATAGTAGCTTTGGATTTTGACAGGTTTGAGGTAGCCGAGTCTCTGGTGGAGACACTAAAGGATGCAATTTTTTATAAGGTGGGGCTGCAGGCATTTATGAAGTACGGGCCGAAGATCCTCAAGCTTCTTAAAGAGAAGAAAAAAAGTGTCTTCCTTGACCTGAAGTTCAATGATATACCCAATACGGTTTTCTGGGCAGTGAAGTCATCAATGATATATGATCCGAGGTTCGTCTCGATTCATCTGAGCGGTGGCCGCGAAATGATAAAAAAAGCGGTCCTTGCAGCACAGGATTCTGCAGAGATGAAGATCCTCGGAGTTTCTGTCCTTACATCTTTTTCCGACAAAGATCTTGCAGAGACCGGTGTTGAAATGACAACAGATGATGCAGTAGTTAAATTATGTTCCCTGGGTGTCGAATCAGGACTTGACTCGTTTGTCTGTTCGCCAATGGAGTTAAAACCTTTAAGGGCGAAATTCAGGGGACAAATCAGATTGGTTACTCCGGGGATAAGGCCTGCATGGGCAGCAAAAGGAGATCAGAAGAGGGTATTTACTCCACGAATGGCGATAGAAGCCGGGGCTGATTATCTTGTTATAGGCCGCCCCATAACAGCAAGTAAAGACCCGAACGGGGCCTTTACTGTTATCCTGAACGAGATTACCGGACTATAATAACTGCCGGATTTTCCACGATCATATATTTTTTTGCAACTTTCTTAACATCAGCAGCTTTTATCTTTTTCAATTTGTCAAAAAACCTGGAATCAAAATTCATATCGTTGTTGAAATAGAGAGAGTGTGAAAAATAATATGCCCTGTTTATACTTGAAAGTCTTCTGAACTTCATCCTTCCCAGATGCATACTTACAAGCCTCTCCAGATCGTTGTCTGTAAGGCCTTTAACAGCACCGGATTTGAAAAATCCCGGGACATCAGGCAGAAGTTTGTCAACATTTTCCGGGCGGGTACCCAGGTTAATATAGAAGAGGGCTTTGTCCCCTTTCAGTTTTATCCCTGCGCTCATCCTGTAGGCCATTCCCCGTTTTTCCCTTACATCAAATACTATCCTGTCAGAGAGATATAGTGATAGAACTTTAAGTGCAGCCATATCTGCAGCATCAACTTTTTTTGTATATCCCCAGAATAGGTATGACCTCTTCCCCTTTCCGTCCTTCTCGATCTTTACAGGTTTATCTCTCATTCGGAAGCCCATATCCCATGGTTGAGGTTTGTCCCCTTTTTTCCCGGTAAAGAAACCGGTAAAAAGTTTATCGACAGATTTTGTATCTTCCGGTGAAGAGACAGCAATTATGACATTATCAGGACTGAAATATTTTTCAGAAAATTTCAAAAGGTTATCATAGGTTATCTCAGCCTGCCCGGATTTGTATTTAAAGGGTTCAACAATTTCAGAAGCATACTCTTTATCAAATATTTTTTTTGCCATATTTCCCATCATCATTGGTGACTTCATCCTTTTTATTTCAGAATATGCTTTTTTGAATTCAGCCTCAGAAGGTTTAAAACCTGATAGTTCTGAATTAAGGATTCCGATCACGGCAGGGATATCATCAGCAAGTCCTTCCACTCTGATATATCCGAAATCAGGATGCATATAGATATCATCCATCGGGAAGAAAGGGTTATCATTAACTTTGTAAGTAAGTCCGAAAGGAGCAGTTTTCTTCATCATTTCGTCAGATTTAAGTCTGTTGCCGAAACATTGGTGAAGTATTTTCGCCATATCTTTCCCGAATTCTGATTCCATCACTGCTTTATGTTTGAACATATAGTGTATTGCAAGTAAATTTGATCCTCCATTGTTTATGACAATAAGAGACTTTCCGGCTGCAGCATTGTGAAACAATTGAGTTCTTGCCTGATTGCTTTCAGACCCTTTTTTGCTTTCCGGTGCCGGTGACTGGATAAGTGTTATCGGTGATGAAGAGATGTTTATATTCTTAAGGTTTTTTGAGGCGGAGAGGAGTTCTGACCCGCCGTAAAGTGTCAGAACAGGTTCAATTCCATAAACGGCAAAATTATACGCATTAAAAATACCGAACATATGCGGCTTCTCTATATTTTTAAGAAAGCTTGTCTTTGTTTTGAGTATCTCTGAATTAAGTCCTGATTCAGTAATATTCAGTTTAAGGTTGTTAACGAAGGATCTGATCTCAGTTGAGATATTATCCGTGTCCATCTCTTTTTTCAGAGTTGTTTTCACCTCGATGAAATTTTTGAAAGGAGAATCGTGCAGGCTCATTTTTACACTTTTCAGATCACCTGGAAATTTAGAATTCATTATTTTAAACATTTTCTTTGATTCATCTTTAAGGATCAGTCCGATAAGTTTGGAATAGGAAGGTGTGATCTCCTGCTCAATTCTGAAAAGATCGTGAACTATTTTCACTTTCCCGTTATAGGACCTGTGCCATGTACCGGTCAGTGAATCGGATTTTATATCTTTGTTGAACCCTGTTTTCCATTCACTGCTATCAGGCCTCTTCACATTGGAGGAAGCGTGAACTCCGTAGACCCTGTTTATCATCTCAAGCATTTCTGCTGTCTCAAAGTCTCCGACGACACTTAATATCATATTGTTAGGGACATAGTTATTTTTGAAAAAAGCGTATACATCATCTCTTTTCATGGATTCAATGGTGGAATATGTACCCAGTGTGGGAAGCGAGAGGGCATGGCCTCTGTATATTATCGAGATCAGGTTCCTGTCTAATTGCTCATGGGGTTCTGCCAGGCTTTTTGAAATTTCTTCAAGGACTATCCCTTTCTCCTTCTTGAACTTTTCTTCCAAAAGGGTCGAATTGAAGAGCATATCAGCCTGAAGGATCATCCCCTTTTCAAAGTTCTCTCTGGGAGTGACCATCATATAGTTTGTAAAGTAGCTGGATGTGTTTGCGTTGTTGTATCCTCCGATCCTGTCGGTCTCGTCATATAACTCCTTCTGTGTCCTGGATGTAGTACCGTTGAACAGAAGATGCTCAAGCATATGGCTCATTCCGCTTGAAGCAAATGATTCATATGCAGATCCTACCTTGACAACCATGTTTGCCCCGGTCATCGGCAGTCCGGGATTTCTTATGAGTAGTACTTCCATTCCGTTGTCCAGGCGGTGGATCGAAACTCCGGTTGGAAGAGATGCCGCTTCTGTAGGAATGTAAATAATGGTTAAAATAAACAATATAGCAAAAATAGATACTAAAGAGTTTTTCATTTTTCTCTCCTGAATAAAAAGTTATTCTACATTAAACGTTAAGCAAAAACAATTTTTAACAATATTATACGGATTTCAATTGTTTTTGTTTTTTCCGGTTAAAAGGCTTATGCTTCTCTTTTCTTAAGTATAAATGTAGAAACCACTGCCGCAAATCCGGTAACAAAAAAAGTAAGCAGCCGTGAAGTTATAACTTTGTCCATTCCGGTGAGGCTCCAGATGATGGTGAACAATAGCCCAGTGACAAGAGTCACCAATACTGCTTTACCATGAAATCTGCGCCAAAAGAGGGTCAGCAGGATGATCACCGAGAATGTCCCTCCCACCCCGGCCCATACCCAGCTGACAAGGGAAAAAATCAGTTTTGACGGGGAGACGTAGGCGAGGAGCAGGGCGATAACTGCCAATAAGGCGGTTACGATCCTGGATCTTTTCAGGGCACTCTTTTCTCCCTCTTTCCTGAATTTTGCTATAGGCTTAAGTAAATTCTCTGACAGTTCGGTAGCTGATAGAATCAACAGCGAATCCGCAGTTGAAATCATGGCTGCAATAGCGCCGGTTATCAGAACAGCTGCAATAGCCGGAGGAAATATCTTCAATAAAACCGCCGGCATTACATACTCCTGGTCCGGCAGGGTGCCGGGGCCGAAAATAGCGATGCCGATCCAACCTATAGAGAGAGCGCCGATATAGGCGATAACCGTCCAGGCAATTCCTATATTCCTGGCCTTTCTGGCCTGTTGTGAATCTTTTATGGCCATGAATCTCATGCTAAGCTGGGGCTGACCCCCCAGATAACCGAAAAACCAGGAAAATCCAGCCAATATAACTACTCCGGCTCCAAAACCGGAGGCAGCACCGGTTAAGGAAGTGTAATTGGTGCCGGCTTTGGCCAGGGCTGCAGGAACAGAGTGAGCAAACAGGGTGGTGTGACTGGAAATGTACCAGATACCGACCAATGGCCCGACAATCAAAGTTGTTATCATAACGATCGCCTGAATGACATCGGTATAAACGACACTGCGGAAACCTCCGTAAATGGTGTAGGGAATGATAATAATTGCGGTGATCAGCATACCTAATTTAGGATTGATGCCGAACATGGTATGCAGGGTTTTTCCTCCGCCCAGGAACTGGGCACCCACATAAAAGAAAAAAAAGAAAACAATGGTCATACTACCGACAATTCTGATCCATTTGGACATTTCACTGTGTTTCTTGGCAATGTATTCGGTATAGGTGTTGACATCGTATTTTTCTGCCTCACTACGCAGCCGCCAGGCCAGAGCTGCCCAGGCAGTGATAATTCCTGCCACGCAACCGATAGCTGTCCAGATCTCAGTAAGGCCGGTGGCATAAGCAGCACCAGGAAGTCCCAGAAGAGCCCATGATGATTCACCGGTAGCCCGCTCAGACAGGGCAGCAACCCAGCCCGGAAGATCCCTGCCGGCGATAGCATAATCAGAGCCGGTTTTGACTTTTCTTCCCTGATACAATCCCCATAGAATCAATAGTGTCATATACCCGAACATGACTAACAGTATCTGTGTTTGGTGCTCCATTACTATCTCCAAATGTTTGAACTTGATTTTATTGCATGCTTAAAATTTTGCGATCCAAAATGCATATAAGATTGTATGTGAATAAAATCGGATTTTCAATACTGGCAGGGAATCCTGACTTATACTACTCTAATTCGGATAATAATCTTTCGAGCTGCTTCCTGCTCTGTGTATTGAGCCTTGAATAATACTTATTTTTAAGTATTAGAAGGTACTTTGCAGCATCGGCTTTTTGTCCTGAATCAATTAAAGTTATTGAGAGGTTGAAGTAAACCTGGATAAAATCCGGTTTGTGTTTGATAGCCAATCCCCAATACCTGATTGCTTCTTCCCGGTTTCCGATAAATCTGTAAGCGGCACCGAGTCCGTTAAGTGCAGATGGTAGTTTTCTGTCAAGTTCGAGAGCTTTTTTAAAATATATCAATGCATTCCCGTGAAGTCCGGGATCTTTCCTTTTTAAGTACATCTGCAGATAGAGGGTCCCCATATTGTTATATAGAATGGGACTGGAGTTATCAATTTCTTCGGATCTTCTGTACGCTTCAAGTGCTCTTCCCATAAGTCCTTTTTTAAATAGTGAAATACCGATATAGTTCCAGGCTTCACCTCTGTCCGGGTCTTTCGACAGGATATTGCGAAGAATCTTTTCACCTTCATTAAGCTGATTATTATCCACCAGAAGTATCCCCTTCCGGAGTAGCAATTCCGTATTTGTCGGGCTTTTTCTTAATCCCTCCTCAATTGTTTCGATCCCATCCCTGATCCTGCCGGTTTTATGAAATAATTTTGCAAGGCTGATATAAGTGCTTATATTATCCGGCTTAAGTATCCTGACCTCAGTTAAAAGTTTCAGAGCTTGCCGGTAATTCCCCCTTTTTTCATGTCTCCTTGCTTCTGTCAATTTTAGTTGTATTGGAAGCAGCACTTTCAGGTCATCTTCTCTGGTAAAATTGGATTTTTTTTCCTGGACAACTCCTGTAAGATAGCCGAATGTTTTTAGTTTCTTTAAAGCTATTGGGTCTATTTTCTTTTTTGAAAGCTCTTTATCTGCTCCTGTAAGACTGGAGATTAATGGGGTAAGAGTACTGAAAAGTTCGGATATGGTCACTCTGGAAATTATATTTCTCTTCTCTTTGAAATCATTTTTAAGGTCATAAAGTTCTTTGATCGGGAGGTTGATAAATTTTCTATTCCCCGATATGAATCCATCTATCGGGGCCCAGCCTTTGCTGTAATATGCCGATTTAGCTTCAAAATATATCGTCTCCTCTTTCTTGTTATCACCTTTTATCACTGGGAGAAGAGATTTCCCCTGAATATGCTCCGGGATATCCACTCCCGTCAGTTCGCATATGGTCGGGAAAATGTCTACATGTGATACATTTGTATTTATGGTAGTGTTTTTTAGAGAGGGGTCATAAATTATGAGTGGAATATGAATAGTTTCGTTATATGCAAAATATCCATGCTCCGGTTCCCCGTGGTCGCCGAGGGCCTCCCCATGATCGCCTGTTAATACTATTGCAGTATTTTTCATCAATCCTGAATTCTTAATATATTTAAAAAGGTTTCCGAGTTGTGAGTCGGTATATGCCACTTCTCCTGAATAAGGGTCTGATTTGAATTTGCTCCTGAATGGTTCTGGCGGAGAGTAGGGTGCATGCGGGTCCCAGATGTGGATCCAGAGGAACCACGGGCCAACTTTTTTATTAAGCCATTTTATAGATGGGCCGACAATCTCTTCTGCAATGAGCTCATTGCTCTTGTCCGGTCCGTAGTAAGAGTCAAACCCCTGGTCAAGTTTAAAATATTTATTAAGAACAAAGGATGCCGTGAATGCAGCTGTCACATATCCATATTGTTTTAAATGTTCAGCAAGAGTAAGGAATTTATCGTCAAGTCGAAATCTGTTGTTATCACTGATTCCGTGGTAAAGAGGAGTTGTGCCGGTAAGTATATTTGCATGGGATGGTAATGTCAGAGGAGTGTGTGCAAATGCTCTGTTGAAAACAACGCTTTTTTTTGCCAGCTTGTCTATATTCGGTGTTTTTACGAAACTGTTTTCATAAATACTCACTCTGTCATATCTCAGAGTGTCAATTGTGATAAGGAGAACATTCTTCCTTTTTTGACCGGGACTAAGAGAAGTTAAAATAATCAGAAAAAAAACAATTATTACTATTTTTTGTTTCATTTTTTTACCATTTTTATTGAGTATACACTATTCTGGCAGTGAAATTAACTCTGTTGTTCTTAACACTTTAAAAAATTACGACTTATTCTGCTTTTTATTGTGAGGTGCTGTTTTTTGATATTGAATACATGATCATTTTGAATAATAAAAGTATCAAAAAATATATATATTTTAAGTGCTTTGATCTTGTACGGTCATTCATATTATCGAAGCAATGGTTCAATTATTTATGTTTTAATGCTTTAATCCCGTATAGTAATTCATCTATTTGAAGACATAGTTCAATTATTTGGATAAAAATTGTTTTTAGCCTGTGTTTTCGTGATATATAGGCATTATACGGACTTGGTATCATTTTTGCTAATTAAAGCTCATAAACTTAAAGGAGGTTTATATGAAAAAGCTATTCACATTGCTCGTAGCAATAACAGTCCTTACCGGGCTGTCATTCGCACAGAGCTCAACATCAGACATCTACG
>Ga0190293_1000013_pt1 | contig 68518 bp, 58 predicted proteins | sample 48693001_MG_FD_161671 | JGI IMG/M metagenome (GOLD analysis project Ga0190293, IMG submission 161671) | Hydrothermal vent microbial mat bacterial communities from Southern Trench, Guaymas Basin, Mexico - 4869-30-0-1_MG | ecosystem: Environmental > Aquatic > Marine > Hydrothermal vents >...
TTCAATGGTCATATCTGCTATTTTCTTTTTAAGCTCGATAATCGAAGATTCAATTCTTGCATCTATCTCTGCACTGTTATTCCGGATTATTCTTTCTGATTCGAGTTTTGCCAGCTCTCTTATCCTTTCAGCCTCGATCTCTCCGCTCTTTGCGGCTTTAGCAAGCATCTCCCCGACCTCACTCTCAATCTTATCAAGCCTGTTTTGTATCCCCGAAAGTGATTTTTTATGCTCGTTCAATTCCGACTCTCTAACCACTATGTCATCTCTGATCTCAACACTTTTCCTGGAAAGCATTTCAATTAGCGGCTTTCTTAAAAAATATATGATTGCGCCTATCAGAATTGAAGAGTTAAGGAGTTTACCGAAAAATCCTATCCAGTCAAAATGGTGTTCGCCACCTTCTGAAGCAGCAAGGGTCAGAGACATCGCAAAAACCAATATGAAAAAAATTCCTATGGATCTTTTTTTTCTCATGTGAAAATCCCTTCTATTTTCTTACTGAAGTTTTTGATCTCACCTTTCAGTTTATCTTCAGCTTCAATTATCTCTCGATCAAGTAAAACCATTCTTCCCCTGAAATCTTCTGTTGTTTTCTTCCTGGTTGTGCTGAGAAGTTCCTCTCTGGCAGACTCACCCTTCTTTATTATTTCCTCAGATATCCCTATTGAATCCTTCCTGGCCTTTTTCATAACAAATTCAATTTCTTCCGCTCTATCTTCTATATCGATTTTCATGCTTGAAATTGCAGTATTCTCAGTTTCAGATTTTTTCTCTCTCTCATTAATGATCCCGCCTACAGGTTTATAAAAAATTTTGTTTAAAATTATGAGTAGTATCCACAGGATAATTATTGTATATAAAACAGAGATATCTAAATCGAGCATAGGTATTTTTAGCACAGAAAATGTTAAAAATCAAGAGAAATATGACCTCCTATGTCATATTTAGATATTTAGAATAGGGAATTACAGGAAGTATTAAGAAGCTTGTTATTTTTCAACCAGATCGATCTTCAGCACTTTCACTTCTTTGTCAAAACTGATCAAAATCTTCTCTCCGGAAATAGCTGGTGATAAATCCGGGAAATTTAATATAATATTTGATGAGTTATTAACAATAATCGAATTTCCTTCTGTTTTTCCCTCAACCGAAACTGAAACTCTGCCTGTATAGTTACCGGACATGGAGAGCTTTAATTTTCTGTTCTTTAAATGAAACGGTGAATATTTTCTGATAAATTTCTTTTGCGGTCCGGTTTCTGACAATTCCAGGACAACATAGGTATCTCCAATATCTATGATCTTACAGATATCCGAAAGTTCTGATGTCCTTTCCCTGATCTTACTAATAGAGAGGGGAAATCTCCTGTGATGATTGATGATTACATAATCAACACTATAGTTCTCTATTAAATATTTCAATACTTCTCTATCGGGAAATTGTCTATTCTTCATAACTCTGTCAAAGATTTGGATATTTGATCCAAAATGTCTATAAGCTGTCCTGCCATTCACATAATAGTTATAATGATGCCTGGTATTGATCGTATATCTGCTGTTCCGGACCTGTCCGAACCCCGGTTTGAAGATAGGTAATTCTAAAATTATTTTGTTGCTGTTTTTCTTGATGGTCCTGTACTTTTTCGGCTGCTTTTCATCAAATCTGATTGGATTGTATCCAGCAAAATTTTCAAGCCCCACAAACAGTAAAAAAAGTATTACTATCACTGAGCCATATTTCTCTTTCCTTCGAATAATTTTCATCAATCCTGCGGAGACAATTACACTAAAAATGGGTAGTAAAACAAGTATCCCTCTGAAAAGAAACCTGAAATTACTTAAAGGAGGAAATGCTTTAAGCAGGATACCATATACAGAAAATTCATACCCGCCAAGAACTGTTGAGAATTTAAAAAAAACAAGGAAATAAATTATAAATAACAGGAAAAATAATTTAATATCCGGTTGAATAATATCGCGGTAATAATATAGATAAAAAATCATTTCAATAATGATTAAGATCATTATCAAATTTGTTATCAACACAAATCCCTGCAGATTTAAAACATATATTAAAAAAAACTGACTTAACATAAAACTGAACCATATTATTTTTTTTCGATTTATTCCTGTCAGAGCTATAATTGCAAAAGCAATTGACATGAACCCTGGAAATAACTTAAATTTTATTTCTTTTAAAGCTGGTACTAATTTATAAAAAAATGAACCAGCACTGAATAATCTAGATGAATCAACAAGAGAATCGTATGAGAAGTGTCTTTTCAGATCTGAATCCTGGATCGTTGAAATGAAAGGATGAAATATCAATACCAGAAGGATCAGGAAGGGCAACAGTGAAATAGTGAACTTTAATACTGATTTGAAATCGAGATACCTGAAAATCAGGAGTAGTAAGAATAACAATGGAAGCAAGATAGCTATTAAAAAGAACCCATGATATATTGAAAAAAGGCCCTGGCAAAAAATAAATACTCCCGAATAAAATGCATACTTCCATTTCATCTCCCGGTAAAATCTCACAATATAATAGAGGATATAACCTATCCAGAAAAATGAAAAAACATTAAGTAAGTTAGCTATCTCAATCAGATGTGGGAAGAATATATATATTCCGGCAGCAGTAATACCTCCCAGATCACTTTTTAATACCTCTCTGGCAAATAAAAATACTCCTACCCCACCTATCCAGAAAGATAACAGTAAATAAAGATTGAAAGTATTAACAAGGCTGATTCCTGCAAGATTATTCAGAATTATGAAAACCAGAGTCTCACCAAATAGTGGATGGCCGTAAAAGGTTACATAGCCGCTTGGGTAAAAATAATTCAGGTGATATATCGCCCCAGGTTCATTAAGAAGCGAATACTGGTTCCACTCAATAACACTGAGAATATACTGAGTGTCGGGTTCAAAGCTGACTGCAAGTTTTGATTCTAAAATTCCACCGATAATCGGATGATGATATAAAAGAACAAGTAAAAGGATAATCAGTACAAAAGAATACTTTTTTAGGATCTTTTTCAAAACCATATTCTCCTAAATAATTAAATTAACAAAGATTTACTTATTATGTCGACACAGATAAAAACTCTTTTTGAAGAATGGAAAGAGTTCCTATCCCTTCGAGGAATTCCTCCTTAAGAGAAGCAAGCTTTATCTTCTGCTTCTCAATCTCAATTTTAAGATATTCAGATTTTTTATTTATACTGTTCCTGTAATCTTTCTTTAATTGATTCAGAGCCTGATCTATAACCTCTTCATATTCATCCTTCAACCGGATGAGTTTTCCCTTAATAATCTCAAATTCATTCTTGATCTTTTCTGAACTTTGTTCAACAACATTGCTGTATCCGCTCTTAAGCTCATCGACAAGTTCACTCACAGGTACAATAGATTTAACTCTATATGCATTTGAACCGGCAAAAGCATACCCGTGAATCATATTGCCCTTTCTCGCATTGTTCAATGCTATTGAGATGCAATAGTTCGCTTTATCTGCTTCACAACTTTCAAGACATTGCCATGGGCATTTGAATTTTTTCTTAACTCCAGAGTGAACATCATTAAGGAAATTATTTTTTATAGCTCTCCCCGGCATTCCTACCGGACTTTTAATGATCATGATATCGTCTTTTTTTGCATTTACAAAATTTTGCTTGAAGCCGGGGTCGGCATCACACTCTTCCGTTGCAACAAACCTGGTACCCATCTGGACACCACTTGCACCGAGTTTCAGGAATTTATGAATATCATTTCCGGTAAATATCCCCCCGGCTGCAATAACCGGGATCTCTCTCCCGTTCCTTTTACCGATCTCATTTATAGTTTCTACAACTTCAGGTATGATCTTTTCAAGACGGAATGCGGGATCTTCTATCTGTTCATGTTTGAAGCCGAGATGGCCTCCGGCTTCCGGCCCTTCAACAACAACTCCGTCAGGAATTGTCCCGTAGTTCTTTTCCCAATAACCGAATATTAACCTCGCAGCTCTTGCTGAACTGACGATCGGGACAATATTTACACCGGCTTTTCTTATCCGTTCAACAGGAATTCCTCTGAGTGGCAGGCCTGCTCCAAGGAACAGTACATCAGCTTTTTCTTCAATAGCAACATCCATCATTTCATGATAATCGTTAAGAGCGACCATGATATTGACACCAATGATCCCGTTATCTCCTTTCTCTTTCGCCTTTCTTATCTCTTTACGTAAAGCTCTTATATTTGCCTCTACACCGTTCTTAAAATAGTCAGGCTCTATCATACCGATCGCATTTGCAGCAATAACACCTATTCCGCCGGCTCTCGAAACAGCAGATGCAAGGCCGGAAAGAGATATCCCTACACCCATTCCACCCTGTACGATCGGAATTTTTGCTGTGAGATTCCCGATCTTTAACGGAGACATCTTAGCTTTTGGAAGCTTAAGGCTGGAAAAATCTATTTTTGGAAATTCAATTTTTGAGATATCCCATTTTTGAAATTGTGATCTTATTTTTTTTAAATCCATGTATTTCACCTATTGTCTGTCTTTGTATATAATACTACAGAATCAAAAAAAAATCATTTTTTTCTATGATTGAAATCAATTTTGAAAAGCAAACGGATCTATCTCCTCAACTTTCTGATATATGACCTCAGCTCCTGTTCCTGAAATTTCAGCAATTCCGAATACAATACTTTTTGATCCCCGGTCAGATATTCTTTGATCCTTTTTGCCTTTTCATTCTGGACTTCAAGTATCTTTTCGGGAGGCCCCTGTTCCATTTTTACTACTTCCGGATTTCTCCTTTCGAGACCACCTGTGCGGCTTTTTAATAGTTTCCCGCTTTCACTGCTTTTCTTTTTCCTGTCCTGACCACTTTTTATATAATAATCAAGCCTTATATATAATCGCTTCAATACATTTTCATACTCTGAAATTATTATCTCTGCCTGAATTTCCTGTTTATTAGTTAACAGGACTCCTTCCCTGAGTCTGAAAAGCTCTTTGTCTGCTTCTCTCTCTTTCTTATATTTTTCGAAACTGATTTTCTGAAGATCCGAAAGAATTTCATTTATCCTGCTGTCTGTTATTTCACGTCTCCTTTCCGCTGCACGGATCATTGCCATTGAACTTGTCTTAAAAAGATCGAGATCTACCTTCTTCTGGGATTCATTTGCAAAAAAAACTTCATTGCTTTTCTTAAATTGAACTTCATCAAGTGCAAGTCTTAGTTTGAGTTCATTTAAAACTCTTCCATATTTTCCCAAAGCCTGATTTTCACTTTTCAATTCATCTCCAGCTAAAAAACTGAATATCATCAATATGCTCAACAGGAATACTGAATAATTTTTCATTATTTACCTCTTCTGTTTAAATATCATTATACTAGAAATCTGCTTTTCCCGTAAACTATTCATATCTTAGTGCCTCTATCGGATCCATTGCAGCAGCTTTTCTTGCGGGATAAAACCCGAAGAAAACACCGACAGCTCCGGAAAATGAAAATGCCATTAAAGATATAAATGGATTTAACACAATACTCATGTTCATAAAATATGAAGCTCCGTTTGCAAGCAGAACCCCGAATATTATTCCGATTATTCCACCGACCAGGCTCAGCAATACCGCCTCAATCAGAAATTGAACCAGTACATCTTTACCCCTTGCCCCTATAGCAAGACGGATCCCGATCTCCTTTGTCCTCTCTGTTACCGATACAAGCATAATATTCATTATTCCGATTCCTCCGACAAGGAGAGACACTGCTGCTATTGCACCGAGCAGCACAGTCAGGGCACCTGTGACAGAAGAAACCCTGTCGATAATCTCGGTTTGAGATCTCAATCTGAAATTACTTGCCTCTTCATCTTTCAGGTTATGAGATTTGCGTAAAATAGTTTCGATCTCTTCCTGTGCTTCTTCCATTACATCATTACTGACAGCACTGATCATGATCATACTGATATTCTTCCCTTCGGTCATTCTATAAAGTGCAGTGGAAGTAGGAACCAGGATCACATCATCCTGATCTCCCATCATACTGCTCCCTTTTGCATCAAGAACTCCTATAACTTTAAAAGGTATATTCCTGATTCTAATACTCTGGCCAACCGGATCCGAATCCTCGAACAATTCATCAGAGACAGTTTTTCCCAACACTGCAACTTTTGCCCTGGAACGGATCTCTCTTTTTGTGAAAAAATTCCCTTTTTCCAATTCCCAATCTTTAATTATCAGGTAATTGGGATCGACACCATTTATGGATGTAGACCAGTTCTTGCCTACGGCTATCACCTGCCCGGAAGCACGAACATATGCTGAAGCTTCTCTAATGTATGTTGATTCCTTCTTTAATTTATCAACATCTTTGAGAGTTAATGAGTTAATACTGCCTGCACCCCGGCTTACTCCACCAAAGTGTGACGATCCCGGCATCACCATAATAAGGTTGGAGCCAAGTGATGAGATCTGGCTTTCAACTTCTTCTGAAGTCCCCTGCCCGATCGCAACAAGAGCTATCACAGCCCCGACACCAATAATTATTCCGAGCATTGTCAGGAAGCTCCTCATTCTGTTCTTAATTATACTTTTATATGCAACTTTTAATAGATTTTTTATTTTCATTTGCTAAACCTCCGTGGAATATCCATTCCCGTTCAACTCAACCGGAATGGCTCCCATCTCCTCCAGATCTTTCGCTGCTGAGCGGATCTCAGTTAAAACTTTGTCCTCAATCTTTATTCCATCCCTTAATCTGACTATCCTGCTTGAATAACAGGCAATATCCTCCTCGTGAGTGACAAGGAGTATAGTTATTCCCTGACTGTTAAGTTCCTGTAATATCTTCATCATTTCGATGGATGTCCGTGAGTCCAGGTTCCCGGTCGGCTCATCTGCCAGGATAATAGAGGGTTCATTTACCAATGCCCGTGCAAGTGCAACCCTCTGCTGCTGCCCGCCGGAAAGTTGTGTCGGCTCATGATCCATCCTGTCAAGCAACCCGACCCTGTCCAGTGCCTGTTTAGCTTTTTCCGAAGGATCTTTTACCCTCCCTCTCCTGTCATACAGAAGTGGCAGTTCAACATTCTCAAGAGCATTTGTTCTGGGAAGAAGGTTGAAACCCTGAAAAACGAAACCGATCTTCTGGTTCCTGATATCAGACAATTGAGGTTTTTTCAGTTCATCAATCTTTTCTCCGTCAAGTATGTATGTTCCGGATGTTGGGGTATCAAGACATCCGATCAAATTCATTAATGTGGATTTCCCGGATCCTGATGATCCCATTACCGATACGAACTCTCCTTTTTTCACTGTCAGATCTACTTTCCGCAGGGCATGAACTTTAACATCGCCTACAATGTAAGTTTTTTTTATTTTGCCAATTTTAATTATTTCCATTTTTCCGACCTTATCTCCGGCCGCTACCGCGACTTGGGAGCAGGGTGTTCTTTGATCCGGAGTTGGTTTTCTTCTTAACCTTCTCGATGCCGGTTATTACTTTGGCCCCTTTAATAAGCTCTCCCCTCATAACACTTTTTATTTCTGTATTGATCCCGTCAGTTACTCCCTTTTTGAAGATTGACATTGAAAGATTATTCTCTTTGTCCACATAGAAAACCCTTCCTGTATCTTCGGGCATTTTAAATCCTCCGGGACCGCCTGAGTTATTTCCACCGAAAGGGTTCATCCCGGATCCCCCTCCCTGTCCACTCCCCTTTCCTCCTGAACGCATTTTCTGAAATATCTTTCTCATCTCTTCCATAGGAGGTGAAAAACTGAATGCCTTATTGGATATCAGCAATACATCATTTACATCCTCTATTAAAAAATCGACAGTTGCTGTCATCCCGGGGAGAAGCAGTCTGTTATTGTTCGGAGCATCTACGATCACAGTATAATTTACAACATTCTGGATAGTTTCAGGCTGAAGCCGGATCTGTCTCACCTTCCCCTTAAAGATCTTTTCAGAATATGCCTGAACAGAGAACCGGACTTCCTGCCCCTGTTTGATCTGGCCTATATCACTCTCATCCACTTTCGCCTCGATCTGCATCCTTGTCAGGTCTTCAGCCACAACAAATAATTTCGGTGCCTGAAAGCTGGCTGCAATAGTCTGTCCCTCATCTATCGTCCGTTCTATCACTGTCCCGTCAATCGGTGACCTGATCTCACTATATTCGAGATTAGTTTTCGCTCTCTTTAAAGCAGCCGCTGATATCTGCAAATCTGCTACAGCTTTTTCTGCATCTGTCTTTATAACCAGAAATTCTGCCCCGGAAATATGCCCTTTCTCAAATAATGGCTGATTCCTTTTAACCTCGGCATTGGCTCTGTTCAAAGTTGCGCGGGAGCGGCTCAACGAAGCCTCTTTATCATTAACCGAGACCAAAAAGAGTGTCTTATCAAGAACGGCCAGCAATTGACCCTTTTTTACAGATGAGTTGAAATCAACATAAAGTTTAGTGATTATTCCTGACACCTGTGATCCTACTTCAACCGTTTCAAGCGCGGATAATGTGCCTGTGCTGGAGACAAGGTTTTCTATATTTCCCTTCTTTATTTCTACCAGTTTATATCCTTCATCCCCTCCTGTCCTTCCCTTTCCCGACACCATAAATAAAACCAGAGCTGCTACTATAACTACGATTGAGATAATAATTATTTTTTTTCTCATTTTTTTCTCCTTAATATTTTTTACCTGATCAGAGATAACATTTTTTTTGTATCACCTATCTGGTAGAGCAAAGTTATCCCCTGTCTGAATAAATTCATTTTGGCATCTACCTGATCATATTGAGATTGCAAATATTGCGACCGGGTTTGTGAAACCTCGGTTATGGTTGCAGCATTAACATTGTATCTTTCTGTCATACTGTCAAGAGCTGACATTGAATACTCAAGTTTGGCACCAGCTACTTCGATCAACCTGAGTGCCGTTCTGTAATTTGATTCAGCTTGGATCAGCTCCGACCAAACCTGATTTTCCACCTTTATCAGATCTATCCGGCTGTTTTCCAGATCCAGTCTGGCCTGAGTGACCTGATTCCTGGTTGATCCTCTGTCAAATATCTGCATAGAAACTGCGACCCCCACAGAAGCTGAAAGATTATTGTCCCACAATTGATCTGAGAACGAGTTAATAATATCCCGGCTTGAATAACCGGAAGAAACATCTCCGAAAAGAGAGATCTTAGGATAGTATCCGGACTTCGCCGAGGTAAGTCCATATTTTGCTGCATCAATACTGAGTTCTGCTGCCTTCAGATCAGCTCTGTTCCCTTTTGCAAGTTTTAATATCTCCGCCTTCTCAAGATCAATAAAGTTTGCAGGATCATCAATTACAGGTATAACAACATCAAACTCCAGGCCTGAAACGAATCCTATCCCTTCCATCAATTTCACCTTTGCCAGTTTAAGCCCTTTTTCTGAATTCAATAACTGATATTGGGAATTTGCGATCTCGGCATTCTGGTAATGAACATCGACTGCAGCTTTTTTCCCTGCTTTAAAAAAATCTTTGATTCTAGCCAACAATAAATTTTGTGTATTTAGATTTTCATTCCCGACCCTGATCAATTCTTTAGAAAGTACAACATCAAGATAATTCAGAATGGTCTGGAAGATTACCGTCTGTTCAGTCCTTGTGTAATTGTTCCGGGAACCTTTGTAACGGGAGAAAGCCCGGGCTTTATCTGAAACATTAAAAAACCCATTGAAAAGTACCAGATTAGTTGACAAACTGAGGTTGAAATTCCTGTTATTATTGCTCAAATAATCTCCGGAGTCATCAGCTGTTTTGTAATAGTTTTTACTGAAATTTCCGGACAAACTGAGATCCGGTAGAAAATTTTTCTTCTTCTGGTCAAGATTACTTTTCATCGATAAAACATTATTTGCATACTTGAAAAGGTCCTGATTGTTTTTTAAGGTTAATTCAATTGATTCACTGATCGTTAGAATCTCAGGAGTTTCTGGAAAGATCCCCAAACTGAAAATAATGAGAAATAGTGATCCGTAAAAAACCGACTGCACGAAACTTCTTTTCTGTGACATCCTGTTGTTAAAATTCATTTTATCTCCTTAGGATTTTGTTCCATATCTATTAAACGGTTTAAATGTTAATGAAAAATTTTAGAAATGTTACAAAATGTAACGATGATTTGTGGAAAATTCAGTTAATGCTGCCAGTTGGAAAATTTAGCTTTATACAGGTACCTTTTCCGGGAGAACTTTTTACGAAAATTTGTCCTTTATGTGCATCCATTATCTTTTTACTGAGGCTCATTCCGAGACCGTATCCGCCGGTCTCTCTCGATCTTGATTTATCTACCCTGTAAAAAGGTTCAAATATATTTATAAGTTCATCCTCAGGTATTCCGATCCCTGAATCACAGACATCAATAACAACTTCATTTTTTCTTTTTTCACATTTTATCCTGACAGGTTCACCGTTCTCATCAGAGTAACGGAGAGCATTGCTCAGGATATTTCTGAAGAGGATCAACACCCTCTCCATATCCAGGTCAAGTTCCAGGTCATCAGGGAAATTGTCAAATTTGATCCCGGGTTTCATTGATCCAAATTCCTTTATAACAACGCTGATCAGTTGAAATATATTTGTTTTTTCAATTTTTAGTTTTCCGAACCTGCTGTTCAGCCTGTCTGTTTCAAGCAGTTCGGATATCATCATATCCACTTCAGCTATATCTTCAAGGATCCCATGTTTCACCTTACTATCTTCTATTAACTCCATTCCTACCTTTATTCTTGTAAGTGGTGATCTCAGCTCATGACTGACATCCCGGAGCAATTGATCACGAGATGTTATCATGTCGCTGATCCTGCTGGTCATTGAATTGAACGAGACCGCCAACTGACCGAGTTCATCAGTACTCCGGACAGGCATTTCGATATTCAGATTCCCGGCACTTACCTGGTCAACTCCCTCCTTCAGGACTTTGACTGGTCTAAGCAGCCATCTTATAAAGAAATAAAGAACAATAATTATTAAAATTGCAAAACTGAGAAGAAGAATAATAAGAGAATTCACAACCTTCCTGAATCCCTCCTTTTTTTCATGCATTACAAGAAGTATTTTATATGAATCTTTAACATAATAGACACATAATCCCTTCTCATTAAATCCTGCCGAAAAGCCCTCAAAGTTTTTGTAGTCGGGAAGGTCTATACTATTAAATTCCGGTATTCCTGAATCACTTTCCCATTCTTTTCCTTCAAAGTTGATCCGAATAGGCACTTTCATCTTGTGAGAGATCTTTTCCGCCATCTTCAGGTCCGGAGGAATGCCGATGTCTTTAATCATGTAATTAGCATGATTTACAATATTCCGGATGAATCCGGGGAATCTTTTCGGCATAAAAAAAATACGATGAACAGCCATGGTAGAAATAAGAATTGTTGTTAATGAAATTACAAAGATCAGTGATATTTTCAGGAAAAGTTTCGATCGTAATCCACTTAATATATTCATGATCAGATCATTCTTCTCCTACAAATATATATCCTGCTCCCCATACAGTCCTGATATAAAGAGGATCCCGGGGATCATCACCCAGTTTCTGCCTCAGCCTGCTGATAAGAACATCAACGGAACGGTTATAAACATCCCACTCTATTTCCCACAAATGTTCAAGTATCTGATTTCTTGAAAAAACCATCCCCGGCCTGTTCATAAACATTTTGAGGATCTCAAACTCAGCTGAAGTTAAGTCCACTTTCTTATCTGCAAGCACTACTTTATGATTTTTCAAATTCATCGAGAGGACACCGGAAGTTTTTATGTCTGCCGACGTGTCAAGTCTTCCTCTCCTCAGGATCGACTGGATCCTTGCTGCAAGTTCTCTCGGTTCAAAGGGCTTCGGGAGATAATCGTCGGCTCCGAGTTCAAGGCCGACAACCCTGTCAGAGACTTCTCCTCGTGCCGTCAACATTATTATTGGGATAGAACTATTAGCCCTGATCCTCCTGCAAACTTCAAATCCGTCCATCCCGGGCATCATTACATCCAGAATAATAAGGTCAGGATTGATCTTTTTAAGATTTTTCAGCCCTTTAACAGGATCGGTCTCAGAAGTAACACTAAGATCAAACTTAATAAGATAGTCTTTCAGCAGAACATTTAATTTCTGGTCATCATCAATAACAAGTATTTTTTTCATTGTCCCGTTTACTTTATATAATCAGATTTTGAATAAATATTGTCAATTTTGTAACAAAGTGTAAACAAGGATCAATCTTCTTCAACATCAGAACGCTCAAAAAGCTTATCTATATCTCTTCTCTCCTTTTTCGAAGGCCTTCCGGCACCTTTTTCCCTGTACCCGAAAATAACACTTACAGGATCTTTCCTGAATTGCCTCAGTTTATCCAATTCTTCAATCGGCGTTATGTCTTCGACCAGACCAACAGCAAGCTTTGCAGATACACGCTTTACGCCAAGTCCTTTAACTTTATATTTTCTTACTATCGGTGGTTGCTTAATCTCAATGATATCACCTTCACTAACGATCTTTGAAGGCTTCGCTCCTACTCCGTTCAACAAAACCTTTCCGTTTTTACAGGAATCAGACGCAATTCCCCTGGTCTTAAAGATCCTTGCTGCCCAAAGCCATTTATCCAACCTGGTTTCCATATTACTATTATAAAACAAATATCATCTGTTTTTCAGTATTTTTATTATTCCGGTAACGATCAAAGCAATTGACATTAATTGAAGCGGCCCGGTAGAACCTGAAAATACGATAATAGACCCGGCCACCGGATAAATGATGATTGTTGAATATTGGATCTGACCTGTGATCAGAACCGGCCCGGACTTTAATGACATCTGAAGAGATATGAAAGAGAGTAATGCAAAAAAGATGTAAAGATAAAAATATATTGAACCCGGATATTCAGATATTCTATATTCAAAAAAATGTACCAGGCCTTTTAATGAAATGACCATAACACCTGCTGAGCATCCCGATACAGCAGCAAAAAAAATATTCCTGAATCTGTCTCCGGAATCAATAATTAATACAAATATAAACATTAGAACAGGAACAAAGAAGAACAAGAATGTTAAAACTCCTCCCTGCATATCTGACTCCCCGGAAATATTCTCAGTTAAGTTCAATAATATGACCCCAGCCATCACAATCGTAGAATAAAAATAATCTGATCTGAAAATCTTGTCCTTTAAAAAATATTTCGACAGGAAGATCAGAACAATGATCCCGAATCCGGCAAATGCAGAGACGACATGAGGGGGAAGAGACCTTAATGCAATTGCCGAAGGAACACCATATATATTCATAAGGAGGAAGCCGGATAACCATATGAAAAGATGTTTGAAATATTTTTTATCTTTCTTTTCAGACCATCCTATCCATGATATCCCCTTTTTCTGCAGCACAATCCCTACAGAAATAAGTGCATATGCGATCGCTGCCATCAATAATGCAATTAGTTGTATAGTCATCAGGTAGATTATAAAGAATCAGAGTTATTAATAACAATCCATTGAAAAATAAAAATTTCAATCTATAATAAGATTATGACATTATGGTTATGTTTTAAATAATGGAGGAACAGATGATAGTTGATACAAATAAAAATTGTACTGCCTGCGGCAGTCAAAGACTTGTTTTCGGTTATACGGGAAACTCATCTAATGCATTTGTTCCAAGTAATATTTTTATTGTTTACGGGTTTCGGACCAGATCTTATGTATGCCTTGATTGCGGACATGTATCACAATTTTTATCACAAGAAAAACTGAACAAACTCAAGTCTAGAATTGGTGAAAGGGAAGAACTTGAGGAATAGATGGAAAGAGAGCTTTAAATTGTATCCCTTCTGAAATAATCGTTGACTTCAAATCAAAATTATGATAAATTACACGAATTGTGGGGGCCGTTAGCTCAGTTGGCAGAGCACCGCCCTTTTAAGGCGGGTGTCACTGGTTCGAGCCCAGTACGGCTCACTTATTCCCCATAACCGGCCCGTTCGTCTATCGGTTAGGACACAGGGTTTTCAACCCTGCAAGAGGGGTTCGATTCCCCTACGGGCTACTTTTCCTTTCAACTCAACTTTTAATGACTAAAAAAAACTGATATAATTTTTTTACCAGAATATTAAGGAGTGAATTATGAAAAATTTCCTAAAGGCCTTTTCAGTATTTTCAGTGTTATTTATTTTTATGTTTATTTCTATAAACGGTCAGAATAAAGTTGTTTACAAAAAGAAAACCAAGTTCCCGGTGTTGGATTCCATAAAGAAAGAGAGGACAAAGAAAGCAGATGAGAAAAAGAAGATAACCGGTATCATAATCGAAAAAAATAAAAAAACAGAGAAAAATAATGATGATAACGAAAGGACATTGTCAACCGATCTCAAAGGTGTTTTCCCTCCCGCATCAATAAATAGTTTTAATTCAGTTTTTCATTTCAAACCTGTAGCTCAATACTATACAAGCACATGCTGGAGTTTCTCAGCTACATCATTCTATGAATCGGAAATATTCAGGATCCACAAAAAGAAGATCAAACTTTCGGAGATGTGGACTGTATATTATGAACTATTGGCGAAAACAAAAAGATATATCGAAGAGAGAGGCCATTCTTTTATCTCAGGAGGCGGGGAAACAAATAGTGTAAGCAGGATTTGGAAAGAATATGGTGTTGTACCGGCAGAGGCATATACAGCTCTTCTGGAAAAGAACAGAAAGCATGATCATATCCCTGTCATGAATGAGATCGAAAAATATCTTGATTTTATAAAAGAGAACGATCTGTGGAATGTGAAAGAAAATTTAGCTCATATCAAGCTCATACTTAACAAACATCTGGGTACTCCCCCTGTTTCATTCAAACATGAAGGAAAAACATATGAACCGAAAACCTTCTTTAAAGAAGTTGTGAGGCTTAATATGGACGATTACTACTCTATTATGTCAACAAAATATTTTCCATTCTACTCAAAACATGAGTTTAAGGTCCCGGATAACTGGTGGCATAGCAAAGATTATCTGAATTTGCCGCTGGACGTGTGGTATGACGTGATCAGAAAGTCTATCAAAAGAGGATATTCCATAGTTATCGGAGGAGATGTTTCAGAGCCGGGGAAAGTAGGAGTATCGGATATTTCATTCATCCCCTCTTTTGACATTCCGGAAAGATATATAAACCAGGATTCAAGAGAGTTCAGGATCTATAATAAAACCACCGATGATGATCATGGTATCCATCTCGTCGGCTATAAGAAAAAAGCCGGAAAAGACTGGTTTCTTATTAAGGATTCAGGGAGGTCAGCCAGACTCGGGAAGTTTAAAGGGTACTATTTTTTCCGGGGAGATTTTGTAAAATTGAAAATGCTGACATTTACGATCCATAAAGATATGCTTAAAAATATACTCCCGAAAGTTAAATAGTAACTGATCTATTATGACAGACAGAAAAAATATTCTTAAAGAAGTTTTTTACTTTTTATCTCTAACGATTCTGCTGGCATTTTTTCTGACCTGCCTGTTCTTCCCTTACAACTCAATTATTGCTAACAGATTTTTGAAGTTCGGTTTTTACCAGTCGGTATTATTTGAATTTTTTAAAATATTTTTTCCTTTCATTCAGATAAGCATTCCACTGGTATTCACAGGCTATTTCACCCACAAGACATTGTCAACATTGTCAAATATCAATATAAAAAAAACTATAAGAAACATCTTTGTCACTTTGAATATTGTAGTAATAGCCGGGGGAATTTCACTATCCATATTAATTGCTGCAAACAGAAATTATCCTGCCGGATCATCACTTATGCTATTAATTGGAGGATGTTTCATATTCATAATAATTACCCTCTATTCTTTCAGGTTTACAAAAAAGAGTATCAGGAAAGCTATCTACCTCGCAGCTCTGACAATTTTTTTCCTAGTTACCATCCTGTTTACTTTATTCAATAATAATAGAAACTCAAAAAGTCCTAACATCCTGTTTATAGTTGTTGATACTCTCAGGTCCGATCACACATCAATAGAGAATCCGAAACTCGGAACAACCGGATATCTTAAAGATACCCTCCTTCCCGATTCTGTTTATTTCAGCAAAGGTTATTCAAACTCACCCTGGACTCTCCCCTCTATATCATCAATGATCACATCAAGGTATCCGTCACAATTAGGAATCAGGAATCTTATTTCAAAGATTGATGAGGAAGATTTCACGATTACCGAATTAATGAGAGAGGAGGGGTACAGGACCGGAGCAGTGATCAGTCATATCCTTCTGAAAGAGAGTTACGGAATATCTCAGGGATTTGATTATTTCAATGACCGAAATATTTCCGGTGAATTCGGAAATCATATTGCGATCAGCTCTCCTGGTGTTACTAAAGACGCAATTAATTTTATTCAGGCAAAAAAAGGGGGAAAATTCTTCCTGTTCCTCCACTATTTCGACCCTCACTATATATATCTGGATCATGAAAAAGAGACAGGATATAAAGGGAAGTTCAGGTCCAAAGATATAAGTTACCTGAGAGAGCAGATAAGAAATGATGAATATTCAGGAAGAGATACAGAGTATCTGAAGTATTGCTATAACACTGAAATAAGGTTTACCGATCTTTATATCGGGAAAGTTATCAATGAACTTAAAAGATCAGGCATATATAAAAATACAATTATAATTTTTACTTCGGATCACGGAGAGGAGTTTGTCGAAAGAGGATGGCTGGGGCATAGTACAACTCTTTACAGAGAGCAGACAGGTGTTCCGATAATAATCAAACCTGTAGACAAAACACATCTCAGCCTGAGAAGTTTTGAAAATATACCGGTATCAAACATAGACCTGGTCCCAACATTAATATCGATGGCAGGCCTTAAAAGAATGCCGGGCATTTCAGGAAAAGATCTTTTTAGTTCAGACCCGGGTAACCATACTTTCTTCGGTGAAGTTTCTCAAAAAGAGTTCGGTTCTGACATCGAACTTATTTCCGTAATATGGCAAAACTGGAAAATGATAAAGGATTTAAAAAGTAATCGTTTCGAACTTTATAACATTAATGAGGATATCGATGAAAAGGAGAATATAATCGGGAGCGCTCCAAACATAAGTTCCAAGCTCAAATTGAAAATCCAGAAATGGCTCAAGAATATGAGAAAACCAGGAACTAAAGGGAAAAAGAGACGTTCGCTTTCAGACAGCGAAAGGGAGAAATTAAGAACTCTCGGATATATAAATTAGAATATCCTGCATAATATGAAAAAAATTCAAGGCCCCTTTCAACTATTAATAATATTCCTTTTACTGCTACTCGTTACATTTATCACTTTATCAGTTTTACAATACAATAAGGACTCTTCATTCCCCGTTCATTCTGAACAGAGCAAGTTCAAGTCCGACTTTGTACATGCAATTGATAATTCGCAAATTTACAGCAAAGATCTTTCAAAAAAGGAAAATTATATAGCTTATTCAACTTATTCATATCTCGGTCAGGGAGAGTATACAGCTACTTTCAGTTTCAGAGGGACTGAAAAAGAGAGTACCGAATGTATACTCGAGATCGTTTCTGAGAAAGGGAAAAAAGTTGAGATCAGGTCTGATAGGAGAAAGATCTCAGGAGAATCTGTTCTCCACCTTACATTCAGTCTGAGTGAAGAAACAGAAATTGAGCCCAGAGTCAGGTATATTGAAGGATCAAAAAATATTATATTGCTGAAAGTTGCAATTGAGAGAACAAAATATATTTTTCCTGCATGGAAAATTTTTTTGAGAACTCTATACCTGATTCCGATATTTTTCCTTTCACTTCTATCATTTTATTTTGCGTTGAACGATGATGAGAGATGGCGGTCATATCTGGCAGTATTCCTCACTTATACCGGAATTTTTCTTATAATCAAATTTGCATGGATGTCTGAAGATGCACTTATAACATTGAGACATGTTGATAATTTTCTCTCCGGAAATGGAGCAGTTTTTAATCCCGGGGAGAGGGTTGAGGGATATACTCACACTTTATGGTTCTGGCTGATTGCTTTGTTAAGATCGATAGGTTTCCCTCCCAAAGGGGCAATGGTGCTTCCCGGTGTTATGTTCTCTGCTGTCTCACTTTACCTCCTCTTTTTTGTTCTATGGAGAGGGGCTGACAAAAAAGTAGTGGTCAGCTTTAGCGGTGCTTTACTAATCGGAATGAGTTCATTCATTGATTTCGGGACAAGCGGCCTCGAGAGTTCTCTCTCATATCTGCTCCTGATCATATTTGCAATTTTTATTTCAAGAGGATGGTGGGAAAAACGCCCGGCAATTCTTGGTCTTGTGGTCACATTAATGACTTTTAACAGGCCTGATTTCGGTATCTTCCTTATCTTCGGTCTTGTTTTTTATACTTTTTACTACTTCAGGAAAAGGATCCGATTGAAAACTATTTTATTGTACGGATCACCTCCGGCTATTCTCCTCGGGATTTATGAGATATTCAGGATGGGATATTACGGATCTGTCTTCCCGAATCCGTTCTTTGCAAAATCTGGAAGTTCGTCATATTTTTCTCAGGGAGTTCTCTATCTTGGTGATCTTATAAAAGGGAGCACATTTCTTATTATAATAGTACTTGCATTATTAGTTCTCCTGCTAAAAAGAAAGGAAGTTGATTTCCCTGCAAGAATCTGGATCCTCGGAGCAGGCTTATTCTACGGATTTTTTGTTATTCGCGGGGGAGGAGATTTCATGCATGGCAGGTTTCTCCTGCCTGCTGTTATCCTGATCGCTATCTCATCCTCGGGAGCATTTGACAGTTTCTTTAATAAGAGCACTTTGATGCGAACCGCCGCAGTCTTTTTGATTATCGCTGCACTTCTTATTTCAATCTCTGTCATACCCGTTCAGAAACGGGGAGCTAGAATCTACAACCATGGTATTGCTGATGAGCGCTTTACTTTCTACGGGAATAAGATATTCCCTTTAGCACAATTAATGGATGACAACCATATATTCATGTGGAAAACGATCGGGAATAATTATAATCACCTTACAAAGAGAGCAAAAAAGAAAATAAAAGTTGCATATCATACTGTCGGTTTCATCGGATATTATTCAGGACCAAGAGTGAATGTAGTAGACCGGCTGGGGCTGACAGATCCGGTATTGGCCAGAAGAAAGATCGAAAAAAGGGGAAGGCCCGGACACGAGAAATCAGCACCTTTCGGTTATCTGGTTTACAGGGAACTCACTTTTGGAGAAACACCGTTCAGGATATGGAATGAACTTGCAGGAACAAGTTATGGCGTTTTATGGGATCTCTCCAGAGGAACTTTAAGCAGGTTCGCCTTCTTCCTTGACAGGGATTTTAAATCCCGGCTTGACTCCGGTATCATCGATTTTCTCAATGACCTCAAAAGTGATACTAAGATACCAAACGCAGATCTTTTGTTTTTCCTTAAAAATTTCTGGTATCCATTTGCCTCCCCTGAGGGAAAAGAAATTTTTAATTCACAATATGATGAAAAAACTATTATTAAAAATTCAGATTCTCTGATATGGATCAAAAAGAATGAAGAGCAGATTAAAAAGTGGGATTCTGTCATAAAAGGCAAACTGACAAAAGAAAAATTTATGAAGAACATTGTCTTTGCCATAAAAGATTTTCTTCACTAAAGGAGTTCATATGAAAAAAAAAATTATTATCATACTTGCGTTTTTTATATCCACATTGCTGGCTTCACCTTCAACTTTCATACTTGAAGAAGTGAATGAACCAAAAACTCTTAATGTCTTCGGGGATAAACTTATTATAAGTGAAAGTGAATCAATTTTGATCTATTCACTTTCAGGTAAAAAACTCATAAAAAAATTCGGGAAGAATGGTGAAGGCCCCGGAGAATTTAAATTAGGGCACGGTGCAGGAAGCCTTAAGATAGATATAGCCGGGAATAAACTAATAGTAAACAGTGGAGGGAAACTTTCATGGTTCACTTCGGAAGGAGTTTTTATTAGAGAAAAAAAGATTCCACCAATGTCCTACATAATTCCTGTCAAAGACAATTATATCGGAAACTGCCTGGCTCCGGTAGAAGGAAATTTTCCATCCCTTTCGGTTTGTCTTTTTGATGTTAATATGAAAAAGAGTAGTTTGATTTTTAATAGCGCGGTCCCGGTGGGAATGGGTGCTAAGATCATGGTCCCCTCTTACAAATTCATCTACCGTGTTTACAAAGATAATATTTATCTATCTGCAGGAAAAGAAAAAATCAAAATTATGATCCTGGACAATTCAGGAAAAAACATAGGTAATATTGATCTGAGAGATTCCGGATTAAAGGTTGATGAAAAATTTAAAAAGAGGGTATTTGATTTTTACAAGAATGATCCGGTTTATAAAAATTATTGGGCATATATGAAACGGAACATGTACTTCCCGGAATATTTCCCTGGACTTAAGGACATGAAAATTAATGATGATAAGATCTATATCCAAACCTATAAAATAAAAGAAGAAAAATTCGAATGGATAATAACCGATCTCACCGGGAAGATCCTGAAAAAAGTATTCCTCCCACAGAATATCGAATCTGCGATTGCTTACTCCCCTATCACAATTTCAGAAGGGAAATATTACTACCTTAAGGAAGATATTGAAGAAGAAACATGGGAACTCCATAGAGTAGATCTCGGATTATAAGGTAAAGGAGAAACTATTATGAAAAAAACTTTGATACCGTTAGTATTAATTCTGATTACCTGTCTGATATCTACTACCTTCTGTACCAAAGCTGAACAAAAGGACAATTTCAGTTTCATCTTCATGACCGATGTCCATTTAAAGCCTGAAAATAATGCCCCTGAAGGATTTAAAAAAGCAATTGCAAAGATCAATTCGCTTGAACCTGCTTTTGTTATATCAGGGGGAGATCAGATAGACGATGCTCTTGAGCAAAGCTATGAAAGAGCGGATCTTCTTTTCAATATGTATTCGGAAATTGTGAAAAATCTGGAAATGCCGATCTATAACGTTCTTGGGAATCACGACATTTTCGGTGTCTACAAGAGAAGCGGAGTTGACCCTGCTCATCCCGAGTTTGGGAAAAAAATGTTCGAAAAAAGGCTTAATAAAAAATACTATTCTTTTGATCATAAAAGTTGGCATTTTATTATCCTTGATTCTATCAAACCGACCAGTGACGATTCATATATCGGCGAGATCGGTCCTGAGCAGTTGGGATGGCTGAAGGGCCATCTCCTTGCCCTGGACAAAAAAGTCCCGGTTGTTATTGCATCCCATGCAGCATTTCACACAATAATGCCGCAGATCGATAACCGATTCAAATATGAAAAATTTACCGTGCAGAATGCTCAGGAAGTTCTGAAACTTTTCAAAGACCATAATCTGAAATTTGTACTGCAGGGACATGTTCACAACTATGAAGCGATCTTCTCTCATGGTATCTGGTTCATTTCCGGCGGGGCAGTAAGTGCCAATTGGTGGGAAGGGCAGCTGCACGGAATGGAAGAAGGATTTGTAGAATTCAAAATTACCGGAGAAAAATTTACCTGGGAATATATCGACTATAACTGGGAAGTACCTGAAAAAAAATAGTAATAAATATTTTAAATAAAAAGGAGGAAAGATGAGGAAAATAATTTTATCCGTTTTTCTTATTAGTATATTAATATCTTATATATTTTCTTCAACAAAAATATCTTTAGAATTCCTTACAAAACCGGATACACTGGTTGTCAGCGAAAACATCATTTATATTTCTAATTTTCCGGTCGTTTATCTTCTTTCACCTGAAAGCTTCAATGTTATAAAACAATTCGGGAAGAAGGGAGAAGGGCCGGAAGAATTCAAACAATTCATAAGATTCCATCTCGATAAGGACCATATCGTGATAAACAGCTCAGGAAAGATGTCATATTATTCCAAGGACGGTGATTTTCTGAACGAAAAAAAACTTCCCGGTAATAATGTGTTCAAACCTGTCGGGGAGAACTATGCCGGATATAGATTGGGAGATGATAAAAAAACACGGGAAAGTTTTGTAGCCATAGATATTTTTGATCATGTTTTTAAAAAGTTAAAAGAAATCCATAAGATCCCTTTTAAATTTCAGTTTGGAAATCAGAAGATCCACCTTGTCAGAAATCAGGGGAACTTCAGAGTTTGGGGAGATAAAATATTTGTAAACGGGGGAAAAAGTGAGATCCTTTTATTTTCTTCTGAGGGGGAAAAGATCCGGTCGATAAAACCTGATGTAAATAAGGTGAAAATTACAGAGACAGACAAAATTAGATACAAAAATTATTATAAAAACTACCCCGAATACAAACAATACTATGATGCTGTAAAAGAATGGTTTACTTTCCCAAAATATTTTCCATCCATCCATGAAATTTATGTATCTGATAACAGAATCTATGCGGAAACTCATGAAAAGAAAAATGAAAAAAGAAGATTTCTGATACTCAACTTTAAAGGGGATCTGCTTGGTTCAGTTTGGCTGAAAGTTGCCGAAATAAACCCCCTCGAAAAACATATCTATACATTCCACAATAATAAATTTTATCAATTGGTGGATAATGAAGAATCTGAACAATGGGAACTCCATATAGAAGAATTGGTCTACTAGTCCACATATTGATTTAATTTTTGTTTTAACTTTTTCAATTTGTTAATATAAAAATATATTAATTAATTAACAAATGGAAAATCTAGTTTTCAACAAATCTCAAACTGCAACCTCTTCCCTTACCCCTGTTTTTAAGTTTAAATTTAAATAAATACTTAACGGAGGAGTATAATGTTTAAACAAAACAGGACCCCTTTATTTATTTTAATCTTATTTATTCTGGCAATATTTCAGTTTTCCGATTCCGTTGTTTCACATCAACCTCTGAGACCCGGACATCAGAAAAAAATCCAGCCAAAAACAAAAAATCCGGGATGCAAAATTATCCCCGATGTTAATTTCGGAAACATTCCCCTCTACTTCATCCACAACAAAGGACAGGTTCATGATGCGGCTGTGTTTTATGCCAAAACTCCGGGATATACCTTATGGATCACAAAGGAGGGGCTGGTGTTCGACAGCATCAGAATAGAGGGGACAGGAGACAGGAGGCAGGGGACAGATAGAGATCAAAGGAATGTTTCCAGGGATGTTTCACGCTTACTATTTATCGGAGCCAACAGGAACCCGGAAATTATTCCTCTTGAGATTCAAAAACTTAAAATCAATTATTTCAAGGGAAATAGCAAAAGTAATTGGGTTGGAGGAGTTCCCACTTCGGGAACTGTTCTTTATAAAAATCTTTATAAAAATATCGACCTTAAAGTGTATGGGATCGGGAAACAGATCGAATATGACTGGATCATTCACCCGGGTGGAGATCCCTCGGGCATCAAATTTGAATATAAAAATGTTAAAAAGATAAAGATAAACAAAAAAGGTGATCTCGATATCACAACACAATTCGGAACCCTTATTCATAAAAAGCCATTTGCATACCAACAATCTGTAGGGGCGAATGGCGATTCGCCCTCCAATCCCTCACCCAACCTCTCCCAGAGGGAGAGGAGCAAAAAGGAAATATCCTCTGCTTTCAAGAAATTCTCCAAAACCACCTTCGGGTTCACCACAGGAAAGTATGACAGGAATAAAATTCTTATAATCGATCCGGTAGTTCTGGCCTACTCCACCTACCTGGGCGGGAGCGGATTTGAACGCGGGATGGGAATCGATGCCGATAACAACGGATATGTTTATATTATTGGTTATACAGAGAGTACTGATTTCCCGGCATTGAATCAATATGAATTAGATGATATTGATACTGATGTTTTTATATCTAAGATAGATACATCTCAAAGTGGAACATCAAGTCTGATCTATTCCAGCTATCTGGGAGGCTCTGGTTATGACACAGCTACTAGTATCTTTGCTGATGATAATGGATATGCCTATATATCTGGATTCACTTATAGCTCTGATTATCCTGTTCTGAATCAATATCAGGGAGATAATAATGATTCTGATGCATTTGTTACAAAACTTGACACAACTCAGAACGGGCCATCAGGATTGCTATATTCAACCTATCTCGGTGGTGACAACATTGATTTTGCGCATGCAATTGAAACTGATGATAATGAAATTGTCTATGTAACCGGCACAACTTTCAGTTCAGATTTTCCTGTTTTAAACGAATATCAGGGGGATCAGCCAGAAAGAGATATCTTTATAACAAGACTGGATACAAAAGAATCCGGGTCTTCCAGTCTTTTATATTCAACATACCTGGGCGGTAATGGATATGATTTTTCTTATGGGATAGAAATAGATGCTAATAATTATATATATATAACTGGAGAAACACTCAGTTCAGATTTCCCGATTTTCAACCATTTTCAAACTGATCAGACAGGTATTGATGCATTTATAACAAAAATTGATCCCTATCAAAGTGGCGCCCAATCTCTGCTATATTCAACATATCTGGGAGGAAATAGTACTGATACAGGCAACAGCATATCTTTAGATTCATCCGAAATTGCTTATATCACAGGGAACACCGACAGTACTGATTTCCCGATTCGGGATCAGATCCAGAAACACCAGGGATTTAAAGACGTATTTGTAACAAAGGTCGATACTACCCTGAGTGGAAATTCCAGTTTATTATTCTCTACATATTTTGGAGGAAGTAGAGATGATATTGGTAAAAGTATTGACATTGATGAATCAGGATATCCATACATAACCGGTTATTCCGAAAGCAGTAATTTCCCTGTCCTTAATCATTTCCAGGATAATCAGGGAGATTATGATGCTTTTATATTTAAAATAAATACCAATGGTGATTTTAATTCTACCCTGATATTTTCAACCTATCTCGGAGGTAGTGGATTTGATGAAGCTAATGGGATTGTGATCAATCATTTAGGGCAGGTTTTTGTTGTTGGCTCAACCAGAAGCAGTAATTTCCCTACCTTTAATCAATACCAGGGGGATCAGCCGGATAGTGATGCATTTTTAATTGAATTAAGTATGGGATTTGATATAAATTGTTCCGTATCAGGGGGGAACGGATCAGTATCTCCTGTTAGTCAGACCACTATTCAGGGACAAACTGCTTCGATCAACCTCAATCCAGCACCCGGATATATGGTAGGAAGTATTAATGATAACGGGATTAATACCGTTGTTCAGAACCCGTACCGAATATACAATGTTCAGGACGATCATGATGTGATTGTCACCTTCAAAGAACTGGTGTATAAGGTTACAGCTGAAGTTGATGGAGGAAACGGTGAGATATCACCAGCCGACCAGTGGGTGAGACCGGGAGAGAACGCCTCTATAACAATAACTCCGTTTACAGGCTACAGGATCGCATCCATTACCGACAATGGAAATCCCATGACCATCTCCAACCCTTACATTATTCAGAGTGTTCATACCAACCATTCAGTAAAAGTGAGATTCCTACCCGATGCCTACCCTCCGGAGATCACCCTCAGTGGTATCAGGAAAACAGACGGCTCCTGGACAATGAAAAAAGAATTCGCTGAAATCAAGATCAGTATCATCGAACATCCTTTCAAACCACTCGAAATTGGTTCTTATGTCCTGTTTAAAAGTGTGAATGGAAAATGGAAATTTCTGCAGATATTTGAAACCGGAGGGGAACATACTTATATAGATATTCCTTTGATAACAGGAGAGAAAGAATACTATAAGGTTGTTGCATATGTACTGGATGGATCGAGAGCAACTGAATCTGAAATTCTTGAATTATAAAAATATGTAAATAACTATTTTGTATCTGGACTTACCTGTCGGGCAAGCCATACGTAGCTGTATTCCTGCCAGACCTTCTTCCCTTTTCTGTTCTTTCCTTTCCTCTGGAACTCAGCAATATGAACTGTACCCGGGCCTTTTCTGATCACACCGGGGCCGTTTATGAAAGGGGACCAGCATGGGAATTTTGCATCAGTCTTAACTTTATTGACCTCATATTCCGCAAGAAGAATATTGTCAGGTTTACCTCCCATTAAAGTAAAATCCTTTACCTCTTCGATCTCAATATAAAAGGATTCGGGGAATTTTCCAAATCTGTCTCTGACTTTCCCTCTGTTGATCTTTCCTTTAAACTTGAAATGCCTTAATTCAGGGCCGTTCTTCAGATGGGGAGCATCATATTGTATCTTTGTAACACCCTTGACATCGCGGGTTCCCTCCCCCATCTTATCCGCTATAACACTTCCGGTCCCGGGAACCTGTGCCATTCCCATGAGAGAGTGAACACCGGCAACTATGTCATCAAGGCCTGACGTATTATTGGTAAGGTCATAGGTTATGCTCCCTTCTCCTTCTACCTCACCCTTTTCATTTATAACAAAAACAAATTCGGTTTTATGTTTTACAGTTAAGGTCAGCAATCCAAGTTTATGACGGAACCTCACCTCTTCCCCTGCACCGTACCCGGTCCATGTCCCGATAAGATCTTTAACTCCGAATTCGGATGGATCATCAGGACTGATCATCAGACCTGAAAACAGAAATAAAAACAGTACTAATATAATTGAGAACTTCCTTAACATTATTCCCCCTACTCTAAATAATGTAATAAAAAAATAAAAATGTTGACAAAATTATAAAAGTATATTATTTTTGCTTTGCATGACAAAGTTCTTTGCGCAGGAGATTAAATGAAAAAACTGATATTTATATTTATTTTACTTATCATCGTGTTCTTACTTTTTTTACAGAATAGTAATCTGAGCAAGTTTTATAATAGTCAAATAAAAACTGACAACATCCATTTAGAATTAAAACCTGGATCAATAAGTCAAAACAAAGGAGAAAAACATGAATGATCAAAATGCAGAACAAAATTTACAATTCATTAGAGAAATGATCGAAAAAACAAAAAAGGGGACTGCTAACCAGTGGAAATTCCTTTATCTGTGGGGATTGGCAGTAATTCTGGCAGTAACCGGAATGAATTTTCTGATACTGATAAAACAGCCAAGGTACATCTGGATTAACTGGATGGCTATCATGGGAATTGCAGTAATTATACAGATACTGCTTGTAAAAAAAGAGATAAATACATGTGAGGTAAAAACTTATACTCAGAATGCGATCACCTATCTGAGCTTTTCATCCGGGATTGCATATGTTTTGGCAGGTTTTGTATTCCCCATATTAAAAATTTACAATTTTGGTGTAATCCCGATAATTGTATCAATAATCACCGGCGTCCTACTCTTCACTATCGGAGGTATCGTAAATTGGAGTTATCTTAAGTGGAGCGGAGTTCTCTGGTTTATCTCGTCAGTAATAATGATATACCTTGACTCAAGATATCGCACTCTCGTTTTTGTTCCGTTAATAATCCAGAGTTATCTGATACCTGCTTATATATTAAAAAGAGAATATAAGAAAAATGCCTGAAATAGATATTATAAAACTCAGCCCGGTTCTCCATTCACCGGTAAGGATCGGGATCATGTCAGTCCTGATAACCAACATTGAAGCTGATTTTAATTTTTTAAAAAAATCTACCGGAGCTACTGATGGAAATTTAAGCTCTCACCTCTCCAAACTGGAAAAACTGGGATTTATCAAAATTGAAAAAAGTTTCTCAGGGAAAAAACCACGAACCACATGCAGTGCCACCACAAAGGGGACCAAAGAATTTAAAGCTTACATAAATGTACTCGAGAATATAATACAAACTACAAAGGGAAAAAAGAACTAGGATCTTTTTTTTGAGAATTGTGCAATAACCGGTTTAACCAGCCTGATGAAGTCTGCAAAACTCATTTGTAATAATTCCTTATGATCACCTGCATTAAAAGCAATCTCATTATTTGTAGCCAGAGTTTCTGAAACACAAACCGGAATCCCGAAAAGATTTCCAAACGGGGGCATTGCTCCAGTTTCACAACAGGGGAAAAGATTAGTAAACTCAGCCTCAGTGGCTAACTTAAGACCCTTTCCACAAACATTTGAGATTTCCTGAAGATTTACCTGATAATTCGCAGGAACAACGGCCATCCAGAACTTCCCATCCGGATCTTTGAGTACAACAGTTTTTGCCAGCATATTTCCGGAAATATGGGCATGATGAGCAATAACCTGTGAAGTATAGGCTTTGGAATGGATGATCCGTGTAAATTTAACATCATTCTCCTCAAGAAAATCAATTAATTTTTCCAAAGGCATTTCATCCCTCCTATTTAATTTGATACTACATATCTTCAGTTAATATAGTATCTATTTTAAGATTTTTCAGATTAAACCCGGTTATTTTTTTAAGTAACATCTATCTATACTTTTCTTCCATTATTTGAACTGCTATTATTCAAGGGGATTAAAACAATCGAAGAACAGATAAGATTCTCAGATCAAAAATGAATCAGATATACAAATTCTATCTAACCGAGTTTCTGAAAACACAGAGATATTTCATCCCGATCATGATCCTGTTCCTCCAATTCAGCAAACTTTCATATACGGAAATATTCATCCTGTATGCAATTGAAAGTGCCGTCATTTTCATTATGGAGATCCCAAGCGGTATCCTGGCTGACAGATTGGGTAAAAAATTCATTCTTATCCTCTCAAGATCTTTTCTGATTCCGGCATATTTCATTTTTTATTTTGCAGAAAATTTTATTTTATTCACTGCCGCTATGATATTTTTGGGTTTGAATAAAGCCTTCAAATCAGGAACCCATAAAGCATTTATTTATGATTACCTGAAACAAACCAGATCTGATATTTCTCCAAGCGAAGTTTTTGGAAAGGGGAAATTCTGGGGACGGCTGGGTGAAGCTTCATCCTCACTTATCGGAGGATTCATTGCCTTAAAATTCGGCTACAATACCGTTTTTCTTTTTACTCTTATCCCCTCAATACTGAATGTATTTAATGCACTAACATATGAAAAGATAAAAGAAAATTCAAATTCCGGATCAACCAGATTTTCAGGTATGACAGAACACTTCACTACTGCAATAAAAGAAGTCAGGGATAACAGAATTGTTCTGAAGCTGATAATTAATTCCTCAATCTTTATGATATGTGCTGAAACTGTAGAGATATACTTTCAACCGTATATGGTTAATGTAGATGTCCCGCTTCAATGGTTCGGAGCAATATATACATTGATATTTATTCTTACTGCTTTCGGTTCAAGATATATTTTTCTAGCAGAGAGAAGAATAAGCAGGGCTACTCTTACAAATATTACCGGATGGCTCGGATTTATTCCTCTTCTACTTCTGGGATTGAACATAAATTCCCGTATTATAATTTTTCTTTTCTTCGTGCTGTTTTTTCTTAGACATATCAGACGTCCTGCGATTACGACAGAGATAAATGATAATATATCATCTGATAACCGGGCGACGATACTTTCTGTTGATTCATTCTTCAGATCTCTTATGAAAATAATACTTCTTCCTATTCTGGGATATATATCTGAAATCTCAACTATTTATATTTCCATCCTGATCCTTGCAGTATTAATTCTTATTAACCAGTTATTCTTCAGAATCCCCGATGGAAAAAGATGAAACAAAAACAATTTTCCAATTTAGCGACCACAATACCACTCTCTATACACTTTTTGTTTACTATGGTTGTCAATTAATATCTATTTCATTTTCATGTTTTTTTTATTTGTTTCAGTTTCCTTTTTATCTTTCTTTCTCTTTATTTCCTTAGTGATTTCAAACACAAGATCAATTTTTTCAAAGTTTTTATATAAATAATGTCCAAGTTGTCCTTTTTTTTTAATTTCAATTCCGTTAACAGATTTTATTATATCGCCCTTTTTTATTCCGTATTCTTTAGCTGCACTTTTTTTGGTTACCTTTTCTACAATTAATTTATTATCTTTAAATTTCTCCTTAATACCGAACTTTTTATATATATTATCATTTGAACTCTCTATCAGAAAAACAAAATCTCCAATTCCTCTTGAATAAATTGCAATCGGATTTAATGAACCTTTCATTTTTTTCATCATTGGGTTTTCATCAACATTATCTTCCTCTTTTTTTTCTGGCAAATAAACAGGTATAATAGTTGTTATTTTAGCTCTTTTTTTTGATAAGTTATACCTGAAAGGAATTCCCAATTTATAGACAACATGATTATTGCCGGCAATAATAATTCCTTTATAACCTTTGTTCTTTTTTAAGACTTTAATCATTGATTCAGCCATAACAACATCCCATATTTTCTGAGCTGCATACATATTATCAAACCAGAATGGAGGCATCTGCATTGTAAATTCACCAAAAACTCTTTGTATAAAAAATCTATGATCTTTATTTAATACATTTATAGTCGGAAATAGTTTCTTCTCTTCTTTTGTCAGGGTCGCAAAACCTTTTCTTGAAGCCTTTCTAAGTATTGATCTCGGAATATTAAGTCCTGCAAGTTTAATTTTATATTTTTTAGCCAGGTCCATTATCATTTTTGTGTAATGATAATGATATGAGCCTTTTTCAAACCATCCGGTTTCTTTTAAAAGTTCATCCTCGGTGATTTTTCCAAGTCTCCATTTTTCGAGTACAGGATCATCTTTTCTCTGGAAAAACTCAAAACCAACAATTATATTCGGATAAGCTTTAAACAGAGCTTCAATAAAATCAGCTTGAAACTTATGACAGTCATAACTATTGTGCATTTCTCCTATTACAAAAACATCAGATTTAAGACTACTTTTCACCATGTCTTTCATACTGATTTTTTTATCTAACTTTGTGTCAGCAATCTGACCCTTCTCAATTTTCCCTATATCATATCTATTTTTTGATTTTCCAATAGTTAAAAGGTCATTGTCTGATGGAAAAACACTCATTGTAAAAATAATAGTAATTACAAAAAATAAAACTCTTTTCATTTAATTCTCCTAATCTTTCAACCCAAATACAGGTATATGATTTATTTAACAATTATTTTATTGCAATTAAAACACTTTTTCAATCCAAGCATATTTTCAAAATCTGAATTATATTTCATTTATTATGAAGCCCTTTGAGCATATTTTTTGCTTTTTCAAGTGATCTTAAACTAAGATGACTGGAATAATATGTTAACCAGATTTTTGCTTCTTTCTTGTTTTTATTAAAAAGGTCAATAGCCTTTTCTTCAACTTTTAATTGAGTCTCCAATTCATTTGTTTCAAATTTCTCCCAATCGCAAATAATTCGTTTTGCCAATTCATTGAATTTCGGAACTACCAGGTCACAAAGCGATCTGAATGTCCAGAACGCAGATTCATCTGAATAATCTCTGCCGGCTGTGGAAAAAGGTTTTGATATCTCATTTATCCCAAAATAGTAAGGGACATATATCGCAAATGGTGCCGGGCCTACTCCGGCCCATAAAACCGCACCGATATCATCAGGCATCCATCCCCTTAATTGTAAAACGTTTGTATGGACCGACCCGGGCACTGCTATTGCCCGTTCTTTGATATCAGCTCTGTTTTCAGCATAAATATTATATTCTGTTCCTTCATAATGATCCCTTAAAATTGAAAACAAATTTTTAATATCAATCTTTTCTTCCGGTTTAATAAATAGCGGTAATTCTTGTAAGTCCGGGTCAAGTTTCAACTCCGGTGCAAGCAGGCTTATTCCCCGCCATACTCTTCGTGAATTATAGAACCTGTTCGTTTTTGATCTCTTTTTCTTACCAAATGCCTTTGCAAAATGAAACTTTCCCTCTGAAGGATTCCACAGGCCTTTATGTAAGGCAAATTTTTTCAGGTCTGGAGAGGAAAGAAAATTTGCTTTATCCTCAAAATCGATCTCACCGATCCTGAATCCATTTGCCTGCACCCATATAGTATCGTCAGGAATACGGATAGCTGCCCAGGACCTCCCTCCTCCCGATTCTATATACCAGATCTCATCCGGATCAGCAATCCCGACTCCACTTGGATAGGCAACTCCATATTTAGTATACAGAGAACCAATCAACTCAACACATTCACGTGCTGTCTTCGTTCTTTGCAGAGCAATATAACGGACTCCTCCGGTCAATCCTTTTTTTAAAAGCGGGTCAGCTTCAACAGCTTTTTCATTTCTATCATCACCAAGTGCAAGCCCTCCCGCTATTGCAACCTGAAACTCATTGACTGCAACAGCATCTCCTTCGGAAAATCCTTTGTAAATACGGAGAACCATCCACTCGAATGTTTCGCCTGCCTGTGGGATCTTTAACCCGGTTGGGAAACTAACATATTCACCCGTTTTATATTTTACACGTGGATATTTTTCTATTAGAGAAGCTTCTTTTCCGCTAAGATCATTATTATGAGCCAGCATAACCGAACCATCAGATGTAGTACCCTTCCCTGCCATGATCATAAAACACTCGAGTCTTTCCTCAGAAAAGTTATTTATTGCCTGGTAATTTTGAAAAAGTAGAACTATAGATAAAAAAAGTACTGCTGATTTTAAATTAAAAACCGAATATTTATTTCTCCGGTACATTGTTCCTACTGAAAAATTTAACTTATTTTCAGTTTTTTTTCAAATTTAAAAGCTAGTTCTGATCTATCATACCACCGGTTATTCTCATTAATTCCGATCTTGAATCAATGATATTGAAAATTGCCTGAAGCTTTGAAAGTGCGGCATTAAGATATAAAAGTTGAACATCCCTGTAATTGAATGAATTGATCGATCCGGATTTATACTTATCAAAAGAGATCTTAAGATTTAGCGATGCACTCTTCAGGCTCTCATCAGCGAGTCTTAACAATTCCTTCCTGAGATTATAAGTTTCATAAAGGCTCAGGAGGGTATTATCCAGAGTAAATTTCATCTCATTAAGCTTAAGATTTCCGATCTTTTCAGATATTTTTGCATTTTTTATGGCAGTTTTAACCTTTCCACCATTAAATAGAGTCCAGTTTATACTCATATTCACATAATAATCATAACTTTTCGAGACAATTTCAGGTATTCCTGAATACTTAAAACCGGCACGGCTTCCGTTGATCCCGCCATTCAATGAAACAGATGGAAAAAGAGGACTCTTACTTAATGAAAGATCTCTTTTTAATATTTGAAGATTAATATACTGATTTTTCAGTGTTTTATTATTCGAAAGCATTTTGTTACGCAGGTCACTTAATTCATAATTATCCAGCTCAACACTGAATTGATCTGTCGGCTCATATTCCTTCTCTATCCCTTCACCCAGAACCAGGTTAAGGCTCCTCTTTGCATTCCTGTAATTGATCTGCTGAGCAGCTAAGCCTGCACTATCATTGAGGAAGGCGATCTTAGACTGCAATGCCTCATAGGTTGAAATCACACCCAGATCTTTCTTGATATTTACATAGTTCATCCTGTCCCCTGAAAGCTTCTTCAATTCACTAAGGACCTTTACTTTCTCATTCTCCAGAAGAACTTTGTAATATGACAAAATTATTCCCTGAATTGTATTCTCAACAATTACTGCACTATTTCCTTCAGACAGCTTGTTGAGAAGATCAAATTTTTGTTTGGTAATAGAAATGGAAAATCCTGAGAACAGGGTCCATCTGAGATTAAGATTTGGCAACAGGAGGTTCGACCTGTATTCTACCCTTTCATCAGGATCTTCCGGGGATTGATCATTATTCCAGTTGTTAAGAGATTGGGCACTAAGGCTTAATGTCGGATATCTTCCGGCCATCCCCCATGTATTGTTGTTCTCTGCTATCTTAAGGTTCTCTTTTGAGATCCTTATCCCGAAATTATTTTTCAACCCCTTTTTGATCGCACCGGCAAGTGTCAGTTCTTCACTGCTTACATAACCCTGCCCGACAATTAATCCAAAAATTACCATAACTAAAATATATTTTCTGTTCATTTTATCGTTCTCCGAATTTCTCTATTATTCAATTTCAATCCTGCTGTTTATGATTGCTCTTTCAACACTTTCTCTTTCTATCTTTTTCCCTGTTAAGAATTTTCTGAAACTATATTTTATATCATTAAGGATCAATATAAGCGCTGGAAACAGTATAAGTAAAAAAGCTGTACCTATCATAACACCGTAAGCAAGAGATATTGCCATCGGCTTGAGAAATTGTGCCTGAAAACTTTTTTCCAGAACTATCGGATAAAGGCCCAGAACAGTTGTTAAAGATGTTAGGACTATAGGCCTGAACCTTGAAATCCCTGCATTAAACACTGCATCTTCTATTTTATTTCCTTCAAGAAGATTACTATTATATTTGGATAAAAAAACTACAGCATCATTTATTATCACACCCGATAATGCAACCATTCCCCAGGCACTTAATATAGATATAGGTATCCCCTCCAGAATATGGCCCCAGGTTGCTCCTATCCATGCAAGTGGTATCATCATCAGAATGATGAACGGCTGTGAGAATGATTTGAAATGTATCATCAGAACAATAACGATCATGGCAAAAGCGATACCATAATACTTTCCAAGGCTCTGCTGCGCCCGGTCACTCTCCTTCCTCTGCCCCTGATAGAGCACTTTGACTCCAGGGTATTTTTTCTGCATTTCAGGGATAGCCTCTGCTGCAAGTTTTTGGAGGATCGGCGGGACAGGTTCATAAGGGTCCAAAAGATCAGCTTCGACCCTGATCTCCCTGGAACTATTAAATCTTTGAATATTAACCGGCCCTCTCACTATTTCATATTCCACAAGGTCTATCAACGGAAATGAACCGGATTGTGTCCTGATCTTCATTGAATCCAGTTTCCCTATGTTCTCTCTACCCTCCTTCGGGAACCTCACCCACACCCTGATCTCATTTTTCCCGGATTGAAGTCTCTGAGACTGACTGCCATAGAATCCCTGCCTTATCTGGTTTGCCACTGAGCTCCTGTCAAGCCCCAGGAAATATGCTCTCGGTTTCAGTTTTAACCGGATCTCCTGCCTGCCAATAGCATTATTATCAGCTACATTTTTCAGGGAGGCCATCTCTTCCATTTTCTCTATCATCATTAATTTTGCATGATTAAGTTCTTCCAAATCTTTGCCCAGCAAGCTGACAGAAACGGGTTTACCCCATCTATTCCGTCCTCCTACACTAAACTTTTCAGCTTCTTTGACAACACCGATCTTCTTCCTTACTGCTTCAGCAATATCAAAACTGGATATAGCCCTACCCTCCATATCCTTCATCATGACATTAACATTCCCTGCATGGGAGCCGGTTTCCTGACCGTTAAAACTATTCCCGAGACTCAGGAAAGTGTGATTAATGAATGGATTATCAGTATTCTGCTCTTCCATTAATTTTTTGTTGACATCCCAGATAACCTGTTCAAAATCTTTCAGATGCTTCATGGTCTTGTCTTCACCGGTTCCCGGTTTAAATGCAACATTAACAATAAATGAATCAAAAGGGATGGATGGGAAAAACGTAGCTTTAAGAATATTTCCCCGGAACAAACCGATCGTTATCAGAATGAGTGCAACCGGAATAGTTACAACAACCCATTTCCAGTTAATTATCATTTTCAGGGTCCTGCCATATAATTTATGCCTCATAAAATCCATGAACTTATCAAGTTTTGATCTTAACTTCGAAAGGTAGGTAGCCCTTTTTTTAGATCTGAGCACATATTCCTTACCTATATGTGCCGGGAGAACCAGGAAAGCCTCAAAAAGTGAGAACAATAAGCTGAAAACAACAACAAATGCCATCTCATACATGAATTCCATCATCCCTTCAAGTACCATCAGAGGAGAGAATGCAATTATGGTAGTGGTCACAGATGTAACAACTGCAGGGAGGACCTCCATAGTGCCGTCAATTGCAGCCCTTTTTGGACTTTTCCCTTTTTCAAAATGCTGATATATATTCTCAGCTATGACAATGCCATCATCAACCAGAATACCTATAACAAGAATCATTCCGAATAATGAGATCATATTAATGGTAATTCCGAGACCTGCGGCAACAATAAACATCCCCAGGAATGAGGCCGGAATACCCCAGGCAACCCAAAAAGATAATCTGAAACTAAGGAAAAATCCGAGAGAGAGTATAACCAGAAAAAGCCCTATCCCGCCATTTCGATAGAGGAGATCAAGTCTTTGTTCAAGGATATCAAGGAAGTCAAAAGTTATTTCAAGTTTTATGCCCTTATTTTTTTCATTGAAATCTGAAATATATTTTCTTATATCAACAGAGATCTTTTCGAGGTCTTCGTTCGCAAGTTTTTCAACAGATATATAAACGGCCTTCTTGCCATTCATAAGAGCCCGGCTGGAAACATCGGCAAATTTCAACTTAATATCGGCAACATCTCTTATCCTAAGATAACTACCGTCACTTTCAGCTCTGAGTACTATCTCACCAATATCTTCCGGCCTTACACTTCTTGCCCTTAATCTTATAAGGATCTCTTCACTCTTTGATTTTATCAATCCTGCAGAAAGGTCACGATTATTAAGTGCAATAGCTCTGGAGATCATATCAAATGTGAGATTATATTTTCTAAGTACCTCTTCCGGAACTTCAACTGAAATTTCCAGTTGCGGGAATCCGAATATACTTACCTGAGAAACAATACCTGAAGTAAGAAGATCATATTCTATCTGATCTGCATACTTCTTAATGGTAAGGAGATCGACATCTCCTGAAAGCCCGAGAAACATCGCACGTGTAGTTGCACGCTGTTTGAAAACTACCGGTTTCTCCGCATCCACCGGAAAGGAACTGATAGAGTCAACGGCATTTTTCACTTCCATCAGGGTAGTATCTATATCAAACTCACCTGTAGTTGTTATCCTTACAATAGCAAAATTTTCAGATGACGTAGAGGACATCTCAAGTATTCCGACTATACTCCTTATTGCTTCTTCGATCCTTGTTGTAATCCCCTCTTCCATCTCTTTGGGAGATGCTCCTGGATAAACCATTGAAATGACAATATCCCTGTTTGACCTCTCAGGGAAGAATGATTTATTCATATTCAGCAACCCGATGACACCGGCAACGACCAGGAAAAGGACTATAAGATTTGAATAGAAAGGAAATTTTATAAATGTGGTGATAAGTTTCTTCATCTTGTCACCTTCGTGGTTCTACAGGAGATCCGTCACGGGCATTTATCAGCGGTTCTACAACAAGAAGTTCACCAACTTCAAGTCCGTTAAATATAATAATTTTTGCATCAAGTTTGAGAACATTTATCTCTGTCTTCATCAACTTATTATCTTTAACAAGAAATACTTCATTATTATTGAAAACTGCATTTCTTGCTATCTTCATTCCATTGCTGATGGTTATCCCTGAAAATACCACTTTGAGATAGTCTCCTGAAAACAGAGGGTCTGAAGTTTTATTTTCAAAACCTATAAATACTGCAACAGAGTGAGTCCCCTGATCTATGAATGGGGATACCCTTACTACCTTCCCTTCCAGGATGATACCTCTTCCTTTATCAATTTCGATATCAACCTTATCACCCAGCTTTACCCATTTTACACCTTTACTGTCTATAGGAACTTCGATCTCCATCCTGTCTGTCCTTATTGCCTTTGCGATCGGGGCTCCGGGATTGGCAATACTACCTACCTCCATCATAACCGAAGTATAACTTCCGGAGAATGGGGCAAAGATCGTATATTTTTTTAAAACAACCTCATCCATTTTAATAGAATAAAACTCGCTAAGAATATTTCTTGATGCCAGGAAGATCTTCTCATTCTTACTCTTTGTTTCAGGCATGTCCGGTAATATCTTATCAATTGAAATACTGTCAAAAAACTCTTTCCATCTGTCAAATCTTTCCGGAAAATCTATTTTGAAATCAGCAAGAAGATTTGCGATCAAGTTCAGAAAGCGGCTCTTTTTTGCCTTCAGTGCAAGCTTTGCCTCTTTGTCATAAACTTTTAGCAGGAGATCCCCTTTCCTGAACCGCTGACCTTTTTTCAGAGGGACATTACCTGATTCTATTTTCCCTCTTACCTCTGATAAAATATCGACTTTTTCAAGTGATATAACCCTTCCAAATTCCTCGATCTCAGATGAAATATCACTGTATTTCACTTCAGATACTTTTACAAAACGTTTTACAACTTTCTTAGGCTTTTTTTGGGGTTCTTTTTTAAAAGTTCCCAGAAAAGTCATTAAAAGAAATGATGCAATGATCAATAATGCTATAAATAACAAAGTTTTCTTACTCTTTTTTTCCATTGTTTTCCTCTTATTTTTTCTTATTATAACGGATATCTACAATCATACGAAATTTAATCAAATATGTTTAAGAAATTGGTAAACTTTAACAAAATAATTTTTTCTTGAGATATCCACCTAACTTGGTTTATATTAAATATAGAAAGGAGAAAAAATGAAAAAGAACCTATTGTTTTTATTTACAGTCTTAATTATTACAGGATTCATCACAGCAGAAGGTATAAATGTTACATTCCCAAGGGCGGGAAGTACCTTTTATAAGAATTCTTCAGTTAATATTGCATGGACCAGTAGAGATTGCACCGACAGGAACTTTAAGATAAATATATTCAGGAATTCAATTTCTGAAGCAAATTTCGTCCAACAATTATTAACATCAAACGCTACTACAATACCCTGGACAATACCGATAAGCTATTCACCCGGACATTACATGATCAGAGTAAAAACAGCAGATAATGTTTGCATCGGGGACAGCCCGGCATTCAGAATCAGTGAGCCTCCTACAATAGACTGGACTACTGAAGAAGCTGGTTCACCTCAGAATACTTCTACTCCGAAATTGCGCCCACTTGGAAATAATGTTCGGAATTTAAATAGAAACCTGAATATAACTTTACCCTCTTCAATAAAAATAAATTATCCGAAAAAAGAAACAAATTGGAGACTTAAGTTGGGAAACACAGCACTTCCATTCCCGATCAGAGTACAATGGGAAAAAACAGGCCCCGGGTCCCAGGACAGCCGGGTAAAAATAATTCTTTTCAGAAAAGTGCAAGACCGGTATATGCGAAAAAAAATTCTCCTCACACCAAGCACTCGAAATACCGGACTTTTCACCGGGAGAATTAGTAGAGATCTCAGGTCGAGTATGTATACCATAATTATTCAGACTCTGGACGGTAAGATTCGTGTTGAAAGTGAAATGTTCCAGATCACGAATGCGGAGAACGACTCTCATTAAACCTCTCTAACATAAATATTTGTTTATCGGCCGATGGAACAAGTTTGTCAATTCTCTTATAGTATAAATCGTTAAAAAATAATATTTTATTGAAATATGCTACCATTATGGTTTATATTAGTAACGTACAGGAGAAAAAATGAAAAAACATGTCGTATTAGCTTTTACAATCTTGATATCAATTGGAATGCTTTATCCTCAGAGTATCAATGTCACATCCCCGCAAGCCGGAAATAATTTGTATAAAAGATCATTCTTTAATATAACATGGCGCAGTTCTGGATGTACTGACAGAAATGTGAAGATCAATATATTCAGAAACTCGATCAATCAGGCAAATTTCGTTGAACAATTAACCGGGCCCAACAACGGTACGATGAGATGGGAGATTGCTTCGACCTATACAGCAGGTAACTATATCCTCAGGATTAAAACAGCTGATAATGAATGCATTGGCGACAGTCCGGTCTTCAATATAAATGAACCGCCTACAATTGTGAATGAAGGAAGAGAAATTGATATAGCTGAGGATAGGAGAACACCACCACCGACACCTTTCGGCAAACTGATCAAAGTAAAAACCAAATTTCCCAACCTCAAGAAAGATCTGAAATATCTCCTCCCCTCCATAGTTATTACACATCCACCAAAAGATCACGCATGGAGGCTTAGCTTAGGTAATACATCACTGCCTTTTCCAATCAGAGTAATGTGGAGGAAGACCGGTGTCGGGAGTCAGGATAGCCGGGTGAAAATTTATCTAAGGAGAGTTGTGAATGGAGTACAAACAACCCTCCTTACACCAAGCACTGCAAATAGTGGTTTGTTCAGAGGAGAGATAAGCAGAGATCTTATATCCAGTATGTATACCATTATAATTGAAACACTTGATAGAAAGATCCGTGTGGAAAGTGATACATTCCTTATAATAAATGCTGTGAACGATCCTCATTAGAATTTTCTAAATTAGATATTTAGTAATTATTTTGTAGAACAAGTTTGCCAATTCTTCTATAATATTATCAATTAAATTTTAAGGAAATAAAAATGAATATTGATGAATTCAGAAAGAATGCGCATGAAACGGTTGACTGGGTTGCAGATTATTTTCAGAACATTGAGAAGTATCCGGTAAAATCTCAGGTCAACCCCGGTGATATATTCAAGCAACTTCCTGAGAAAGCTCCGGAAGAACCCGAACCTTATAGCAAAATAATAAAGGACCTTGATGAAATAATAATACCGGGGATCACCCACTGGCAAAGCCCCTCATTTTTTGCCTATTTTAATGCAAACAATAGTTTCCCTTCCGTCCTTGCAGAAATAATCACAGCAGCGATAGGAGCTCAATGTATGAGCTGGCAAACTTCACCGGCAGCAACTGAACTTGAAGAAATGATAATGAAATGGACAGCAAAACTTATCAACCTACCTGAGGGCTTTACCGGAGTGATCCAGGATACAGCTTCAACCGCTACCTTATGTTCTATACTGACAGCCAGAGAAAAATATTCAGGATTTAATGTGAACGATAAAGGTATAAGTAACGATATGAAGTTCAGGGTATATTGTTCTTCTGAAGCCCACTCATCGATCGACAAAGCTGTCAGGATATCAGGGATAGGGAGTGAGAATCTTATCAAGGTTGGGGTTGATGAAAATTTTGCATTGCGATCAGAAGAGCTGGAAGAATTAATAAAAAAAGATATAAAGAACGGATTTAAACCTCTCGCTATTATAGCAGCACTGGGGACAACAGGCTCAACTGCAGTTGATCCTTTAAAGGAAATCGGAGAGATATGTAAAAAACATGATATCTGGTACCACATTGATGCTGCATATGCAGGAACAGCCCTTATGCTGCCTGAGAACAAATACCTTATTGAAGGGATCAGTTATGCAGATACTTTTGTCTTCAATCCCCACAAATGGATGTTCACGAACTTTGACTGCTCTGCTTATTACGTTAAGGATCGCGAAGCATTAATTAATACTTTTTCTATACTTCCGGAATACTTAAGAACTGCAGAAGGAGAGAGAGTGAATAATTACAGGGATTGGGGTATTGCTCTCGGAAGAAGGTTCAGGTCATTAAAACTCTGGTTTGTCCTGAGATCATTCGGGACAGAGGAGCTGAAAAGTAAAGTTAGGTCCCACACTTTATGGGCAAAAGAGTTGAGTGAGGAGATAAGTTCAGAAGAGAACTTTGAGATCATGGCTCCTGTTCCGTTTGCAACTATTTGCTTCAGATTTCTCCCTCCCGGTATAAACGATATAGATGAGATAAACAGGATCAACAATTCACTAATGGAAAAACTAAATGGAACAGGGAAGCTATATCTTACCCATACAAAACTAAATGGAAAGTTTACATTAAGATTTATTATCGGGCAGACCTATCAGGAGAAGAAGCACATTGACTCCGCCTGGGAACTAATTAAGGATACGGCAAGAAATTAATCTTAATGGTTCCATTTTTACTGAGAATGCTTTATTATTCAATTACACAGGAAAAGGTGACAATATGAAATATTCTACTTTAACAAAAATTATCATTTTTATTCTTATATTTACAGTGACAGCTTCATTTTCAGAATCAAAAAAGAAAGAAAAAATTGCATATAAATTTAAGATCACCAAACAACTTCCGGCAACAAGTGTAAAACATCAGGGGAGTACAGGAACCTGCTGGATCTTTTCGGCAAACTCATTTCTTGAATCAGAGATACTGAGAGCCGGGGGTGGAGAAGTTGATCTTTCAGAAATGTTCATCGCCAGACATGCATATACTGACAAAGCGCGTAGATTCGTTTATATGCATGGGGATGCAAATTTCAGTTCTGGAGGTCAATTTCATGATGTTACAGATCAGATACGAAAATATGGGATCGTCCCTGAGAATATTTTTTCCGGGAAATTAAAGGGACAATTCAGGCACAATCATGGAGAATTAGCAACTATCCTCAGAGGATTCCTTGATGGTGTAATTAAGAGGAGAGGGAAAAAACTTACTCCTGTCTGGATGGATGCATTTCAGGCCATTCTTGATATCTATCTGGGTAAACATCCCAGAGAGTTTGTGTATAAAGAAAAAACTTATACCCCGGAAACATTTTTTAAATCTCTTCATATCAATATGGACAATTATATTGAAATAACATCATACTCCCATCATCAATTCTACAAAAAAATCAGACTCGAGATACCTGACAATTGGAGCTATGACCGCAATTACTATAATGTTCCAATGAATGAATTGCTCGATATTGCATCTGATGCAATTAAGAGCGGATATACTTTCGGCTGGGACGCTGATATGAGCGATAAGTTTTTCTCAAAAGATAAAATGGATGTCGCACTTGTTCCGGAAAAAAATTGGGAGAAATGGACAAAAAAAGAGCAGAAAGATAAGATCCTTAAACCGGTTAAGGAGAAAATTGTTACTCAGGAGATGAGACAGGAATCCTTTAATAACTGGACAACTACCGATGATCATTTAATGCACATTACCGGAACAGCCATTGATCAAAACAATAAAAGATTTTTCTTAATGAAGAACTCCTGGGGAACAGACAGGAAATATAAGGGATTTCATTATATTTCAGAGGAATACTTTAAGCTTAGAACGATCTGTTTACTTGTAAACAAAAATTCTCTTACAGATGAAATGAGAAATAAACTGGGGATTAAATAATCACCTCATCCTGAAACGGTAGTAGAGCCAGAAATCATTTCCGAGTTCTGTATACTTTTTAATAAGAAGGCGGGCAATATCCGCACTGAATTCAGTTAATAACTCCTTTACTTTTTCGGGATCCTTTTTTATCATTTCCAATGCCTTCTTTTCTATCTCTGCTGTCTCCTTGTAGATCTTATCTTCATACTTAGTCAGGTTTTCTTTAATTATATCACCAGCCTTATCCCAGCGCCCCTGAGCAAGTTTTGCCGCTCTTCTGAAAGCCCATGCTGCAGAGTCCATTGTAAATCTCCTGTTGGATCCTATTTTAAGATCCTTTATAAGTTCTGTTACTCCCGCATGAACAGGGAATTTCGGTGTCATTGCAGGATTCTCAAATCCTATCCACATAACTCCCCCTATCGGATCAGGCAGCCATTCTCTTGACTGGAGCACCGTATGGTAAGCGCAATACTCTACTGCAATCGGACGATGCCTCTTTATTATATCTTTCTTTAAAGTGTTAAACAGTTTTCTAAGATCACGTGACATCCATGGTGTAGCTATAACACTTTTCACTTTTTCCATCTTGTCCTTTCCATCTTTATCTTTTATAACCTTTCCGTCCTTATCCTTTTTTTTCTGTTCTACAAGCAGATTTTTTGTCATATCATATTCTGTCCCCACATATGTAGCTTTGAATAATTGGATAACATCATCCAGTGATACTTTCTTATCTGGTTTTACTGAGAATGGAAGTTCATCTACATCAAATTTCAACTTGAGAGAAGGTGCCAGTGTTTTAAATACCCAGTATTCCCTGATCGAGAACGGTTTCTTTGTATAAGAATTCCCGAATACTTTCCAGAACTTGAATTTCCCGTCTGTTTTCGGATCGTAAAGTTTAAGCTTGATCGCCTTTTTCACAATATTCTTTGAATATAAAAAATTATCAGGGTCGTTCTTAACTATCTCACCTATCCTGCTTATATTCCCTGCACAGCCGACATGCTCGTCGGGTATTTTGACTGCAGCCCAGATACCTCCTGATTTCCCTTTTCCCGGGCCGACAATCTCCATATGCCATACCTCTTTTTTATCTGCAATTGATATAAACTCACCAGAGTCACAATAACCGTACTTTTTAATCAGTTTCCCTATAAGACTTATAGCATCCTTTGCAGTTTTACACCTTTCAAGGGCTATCCTCTGCAGTTCCTCTATCTGGAAAATTCCCTTATCACTTTTAAGCTCCTTTTTCCCGCCAAAAGTTGATTCCCCCATACTCAATTGATATTCATTCATTGCAGGATATGCGGTATCAAAAAACTTAAATGTTTTTGCAGCCTGTGGAATTTCACCCACCACTTCAAGCCCTGCTGAATCATTAACGGACGGAGTGTGCATTCTCCCTTTATAAATTTTTGCTTTATCTTTTTTCTTATACTTTTTTGCCGGAACTATATCGAACCATGTCCTGTAATCATAATCACATGTGTGAGATGTGATAACAGACCCGTCTGAGGTTGCAAGCTTTCCAACCATTATACTTGTACAACTGTCCCGTTCCCCTTCATCAAGCGTTTGATCGGTAATTCCATAAGAAAACAGCACAACAATTAGAATAAGTAACATAAATATCTTTTTGATCATATCTTCTCCTGTAAAAAAAGATTATAAGTAAATTAATTTGAAAAGTGAAACACTATCAGGAGAATATCATTTTCAGTTCACCGTAAAAGCCAACTTCAATTTTAATTATCTTTTCATTAATACCCGAAACGTGGATTCACAACATTATTAAAAACCGAGCCGAAGGTAAATCTTATCCCCGCTGATACCCAGTAATCATAGCTTGTCTTTAAAGCTGATACATGTAGAAGTATTTCCTCATTTGTCATCTCTCCTTTAGGGAGATAAAGCTGATTATGGATCAAAGAGTAACTACCACTCATTTCAAAAGAGAGCCCTTTTACTATCCTCCATGAGATCCGAGAGTGGATCATAGCTGAGTATTTACTAAAATCGTGCAGATATGAGAACAAAGATAGAGAAGTATTAATCGATCCCCATTTTTGTTTTAATTCCAGAGCTCCAGACAATTGATGGAAATATAATGATTCTGACATTTTCTCATATATTGTCTCTTCATTATACTTTACATTTTCATAGCCAAACTTATATTGGAATCGAAACTGCTTTTTTGTCGCATCTGAATATGGAAAAATATTGTATTCAATAGCTGGAGATAACCTTAACTCCAGTGATTTGTTACGATAAGTAGATGAATAAACATTAACAAACCCTCCGAAGGACCAGTGATCATTCAAACTGATGACATAAACTCCACTTCCTCCCCGGGTTTTACTGATACTATTTACCTCTTCATCATCAAGTATATAACTGGATTCATATTTGCTTGAAAATATCCTCAAACTCACTCTTGACTGGGGAGTAACTCTATCCGCAACAACAGAATACCTCAGGTTCTTTGAATTGTATAACTCCTCTCCATTAACCCATCCACTGAGGTCAAGATTAAATACCCAGCTATTCCATTTATCAGTTGTTTTTGTCGGATCAAGTTTTTCTGTAAAAGTTATATCAATATATTTTGCAAGATCAGAGTGTTTCAAATAGCCTATCAACCCCAATTTGAGAGTTTTCACAATCCCTTCCCTGACCTCATCATCAGTATCATTTTGATGAGAAACATATTTCAATCTATCATTAATCTCCTTAAAATCCTTGTATCCTGTAAATTCGAGAGTATATTCATACCCACCACTACCTGTCCTTAAAGAAGTAATCAGCAGATAGATCTGAGTTTCATTAACTTCAGTAACATAATTGACAAAACTGATGTTTGCCCTTATATGATCAAGGTCACAACTTTGACAATCAATAAATAGTTTTGGAGCATTTCTTTTTATATTCTCAAGATTAAAATCATTTTGTTTTAATATTCCTTCTTCCGGAAATAAAAAAGCAACGGTCAGAATTAAAGCTATAAGTAGACTTATATACCTCACGGTCATTCCCCTCCCCTGACAATCAGAAATGTATTAAAAAGGATTATATGATTTTATAAAAAATTATACCAATCCTGCTCAGTGATCCAGTTTCACAAAATTACTATTCACCCAAAACAAATTCAAATCAGCATAATTCACAAAGGGAACTCTGTCTATAAAGTCAAGAAGTAAAGCACTCACACTCTCCCTATAGCGCTGGTGACTTCGCATCCCCCTGTTTATAAGTAAATTGATTTGAAAAGTGAAACGCTTTTTGGGGACGGTTCCGAAAAGTGTTACATTTCAGAGGTGAGGATACGGAGGTTAATGAGGATTAATTTGTTCTTATCCTTTTTATACTTTATATATAATTCTGTCTCGGAATACAGGGAGACCGGGCCCCTTTTCTTCTTTTTTACTGAACGTACTATTTTACTTATGAACAAATATAAGATAGGGAGGATCGGGATTCCCTGATTCAATCCGGGGTAATTACCGGTTACAGAATCCATCACAATTCTGGAAGCATAGTCATTATATCTGTTATCCTCTCCGGTCACTGTCATTTCATACTTATACCTGTCGCTTACACTTCCATCCTTATCCATTCCCGGATCTGTTTCAATAGTTTCATATCTGTTTGGGATCAATACTATCTGCCTTTTTGAGATAATGTTCCCCTCCTTAAGATAGATAATAAACACACCTTTATTGGATCCGGTGATCAGATCCAGAGGAACTTCTATGCTGTTCACACCTTTATTCAGCATACCTCCCCTGACAACCGTTTCGCCATCTGAACTGCATAGTTTGTAAAAAACATTCCCATATGATTCAACTCCGAGTGTCACAGCACTAACCGGGATGTTTACCTCTGAACTGAAACTCTGCATAAACCCTATCCGGCCTAGAATATATTTCTTCTGAACTATTGTTTTGTTAACTTCTGTTACATCTCCGGATATAAATGTGTGACCAAGCAACAATAAGATGAACACAGAAAATTTGTACAATTTTTTCATTTAAAATTAATGTAATAAATATATGACTTTATTATTGCATTAGTAGTTGCATTAAATCTAAGATTAAAAAAAATTGTCCGTGGATAGGAATAGATTAAATATCTTTGATGATCTCTACATACCTCTTCCATGAAATTGCGGGCCAACTCTCTGCAGTCAGAGTACCTTTAGACCTTGTTATCATTGAAACTTTAGCAGCTGTTTCATCGCTGTCAGCCTCATAAATATCGAGGAAATCATATTGACCAAGCAAAGCATAATGAGCTATCCATTTAACATCCGGACACAACTCATCTACCTGCTTTTTCCACTCCTTACCTATAGTTGCCCTCATTTTAAGATCACCTGACACCTCGGGTGTCATTTTTGTCATCAGAACATAAGTACCCATTTTCCCCTCCATATATAATATAATCAGAGGAAAGCTAATTTCAAAAATAAAATTTTTCTGAAGAGGAAACATTAATAGTAAATGAAATATATGAGAATTACTGCGATCACTCCCATGATCAGATTCATCGGGATACCGATCTTAAGGTAGTCTTTGAATTTATAACCACCCGGTCCATAAACCATGAGATTTGTCTGATATCCTATAGGGGTTGCAAAACTTGCTGAAGCTGCAATTGCAACAGCTATCAGGAGGGGAATAGGATCAATGCCTGCACTGCCTGACACTGAAATTGCCACAGGAACGATCAATGCTGCCGCTGCATTATTTGTGATTATCTCTGTATAAAAACTTGTAATGAAATATATTACAGCTATTAAACCTATCGGGCCGAGTGAACCGGATACTGAGATAACCTTTTCGGCCAGAAATGACGCAACACCGGAATTTAACATCCCCTTTGCAATACCGAAAGCAGAAGCAATAACAAGGATCACTTTCCAGTCAATAGAATTCCTGGCAGAATATGGAGATATAGTCCCTGAGATTATCAGAATTATTGAAGCAGTGCTGACTGCAAGAAGAACAGGAACAACCTGGAATGCCATCATCGCTATCATAAGGATAAGCACTGTTAAAGACAAATAACTATATATCTTCGGTTTGGATTCCACATCAGCTGATCGTGAGACAAGGAAAAAATCCCTCTTATTGTACCAGAGATCAATAAAATCCCTGTTTGCGAGTATCATGAGAGTATCCCCCGGCCTTAATACAATATCTCCGATCTTTTCCTTTATCCTGTCACCACTTCTGTGTATTGCAATAATGACCGCATCATAATATGTTCTGAACTTGCTCTCCCTGACACATTTGCCGACAAGCGGAGAGTTGGAAGATATAACTACCTCGAATGTTGAGACCTCTTCTGAATCATAATTCGAAGGATCAAAAACTATGTCTTTCAGAAGAATAAGGCCTTTTATCTTTCTAAGATCCATTATTGTTTCAGGCAGGCCAACAAAAAATAATCTGTCATTTAACAGGATATTTTCATCAGGAGAAACAGATGTGAGGAGTTTCTTATCTCTCTCGATCTGAAACAGGAATAATCCTTTAAGATGTCTTAATCCTGCATCTTCGATCGAACACCCCAGTTTTTCAAAATTACTTCCAACCTTCATCTCCGCAACGAATTCCCTGGTCTTCTCCCCAAGTTCGGCAATCGGTTCTTTCCTGTCAGGAAGTAGTCTATGTCCGAAAAATGACAGGAGTAGAATGCCGATTATAGCCATTGGAATGCCCACTTTGGAAATCTCAAAAAAAGAGAAACCCTTCATGCCATTCTCAAGCATGAGACCATGCACAACCAGGTTAGTACTGGTCCCTATCAGAGTGCATAATCCCCCGAGTATTGCTGCATATGATAATGGTATTAGTAATTTTGAAGAAGAGATATTCTTCTTCTTTGCCCAGCCTACAATTGTCGGGATTAAAATAGCAACTATCGGAGTATTATTGAAGAAAGCTGAAATTGAAGCAACTCCGGGAAGAAATCTTAATAAAGTTATAGAAGTTTTTTTCCCCCTGCCGAGTACAACATGTCCGAACTGGTCTATTGCAGCAGTTTTCTGAAGAGCTCCGGCTACAACAAACAGGAATGCTACTGTCAACATTCCATGATTGGAAAAACCGGAAAAAGCTTCCTTAACATCTATAACACCTCCGATGACAAGCAGGATCAGGGAGGAAAATATAGCAATATCAACCTCAATTAGCTCCAGTACAAGTATTGTGGTAAGCGCTATCAGAATCAGAGAAGTATAAATAAATGCAAAGTCCATTTTTATTTCACCTTAAAGTTCAGTTTCACATTATAGGATCACATTTTATTAAAGTAAAGGAGCTAATTGCAAAAATAGATTTGTTATGAAGTTTAGCGAAATTATTCATGGCAAAGCTTCTGAGTAAAAAAACCGGAGACGTAGCCTCAGTGCTACATTGAGGATTTTTTTATGAAGATGGGAAGTCATGGAGAATTGCAGCAAACTGCAATAGAATGTATTTTTGCAATTGTCTCCAGGTTATAGTCTTACTTAATAAATTGATTTTCATGTCAAAATTTAGTAGAATCTCATATACTTTCATTAAGGAGGATTTCAAAGTGGCAAAAGTATGTGAAATATGCGGAAAAAAACCTATGACCGGAAACAACGTCAGTCATTCCCACAAATCAACCAAGAGGAGATGGCTCCCTAACCTTCAGAAAGTTAAAGTTACTATTGACGGCGAGAAAAAGAGCCTCAGGGTTTGCACAGCCTGTATACGTTCCGGAAAGGTTAAATAAAAAACATCACTCTGAATCGGTTACAATATTTCCCGGGGATTTGTCTCTGAAAAAATAATGCATAAGATTTATGGTTGTTCAAACCCTATCTGATCAGGAATTTCAACATTGAGAAACAATTATAAGATTATCGTCCATTTTGACGGTACTGAATATAAAGGGTGGCAATACCAGGGTCATGGGATCAGGACAATCCAGGAAGAACTTGTAAATGCCCTGAAAATAATATCCAAACAAATGGTAACTGTTACTGGGAGCAGCAGAACAGATGCCGGCGTCCACTCTACAGGCCTGACTGCAAACTTTTACCTGAGACTAAATATCGATGCCGAATCACTTCAAAGAGCTCTTAATTCTCTCCTCCCTCATGATATACGGATTACAGATTGTGAATTGGTCGATCCTTCTTTCAATGCAAGATTCGGAGCCAAATCAAAAACCTATATTTACAGGATCTTCAATGGTAAGGTCACTTCACCTTTTAATTCACGTTTTTATTCCCATGTTTCTTATCCTCTTGATAAGAAAAAAATGAAAAAAGCTGCAAAATTTTTTATTGGAGAGAAAGATTTCAGTTCATTCACTTCTGATGATCCCCACAAGAACAGAATAAGAACCATTAGTGAATTCAAAATGAAGTTAAAAGGAGATGAGATCATATTCACAATAAAAGGGAAAAGTTTTCTCCGATATATGGTCCGCAACATGGTTGGTTTAATAACTGATGTAGGAATAGGGAAAATTGACCTGAAAGAAATACCTGAAATATTTGAAGCTAAAGACAGAAGAGCCGCAGGAGCCACTGCAAACCCGGAAGGGCTTACTCTGGCATTTGTCAAATATGACTAGCTGTTAATGTTATTCCCACTTAACGAGAAACTCGGTATAAGGCTTAAAATCTTTAAGTGACTGAGTTACTTCAACTGAAATATTCTTATTACCAGCGATCTCAATAACCCGTTCGATCCATCCGGCAATCCTGTACTCAATAGTAATTTCAATTTCATCAAATTTTGTTATATGAAATATCCCTTCGCCATCCTCAACACTTATCGGAGTTATCGTTGCCGGGCGGTAATAGCCATTCATAAAATCTGCAGCTTTTTTAAGAAAAAATGTTGTACTTCCTACTTTAAAGAATACTTTTTTCAAGTTGGAGATACTGAAATCTGCACTGAACCTCCCCAGAGCCCATGATGCTTTCTTGAGATCCCAATCGTAGAATAAGTGTGCAATATTAGCCATCGGTTCCGTGAGAGCAATTGTGAGAGGATACCAAACATCTTCTTTGATCTTATTTGAAAATATCTGACTTGCATCTTCAGAGATGTGATTCTGCCATTTCAACAAACCTTGTTTCTCGAAATTTTTTTCAATAAATGCAGGAATTGAGGCGATCACACTCCCTTTTACTTCCATGATATTCGCCATTTTTCCTCCTTTTTATTTGTTAAATATAAATTTTACTTAATAGTATACAAAAAATCAACTTTCCGGGGGCATGCTGTCTTTACAAAATTTCCGGTTTTATCTATAATCCTCAAAGGAGATAAAACTTGGGTAACCACGAGATCATGTTCTTTCTTTTTTCTTACATCGCAGGATCTATCCCCACAGGTTTCATAATTTTCTGGTTCTCAAAGAAACATGACATCAGAGAAGAAGGAAGTGGTAATACGGGAGCAACAAATATTCTCAGAACTTGTGGTGGTAAAGCCGCAATTATAACTCTTTTTGTTGATGTATTAAAAGGGGCAATACCTGTGATCTACGGCCTGATCCACTTCAAATATCCTCCTATGATTATTGGAGGAGGTGTACTCGCAATCATAGGACACATTTATCCTGTCTGGTTAAAGTTCAAGGGAGGAAAGGGTGTCGCCACATTTGCCGGAGTTTTCCTTGCTTATATGACTGCTTCTGACGGGATACTCATATTTCCTGTCTTCGCGATCATTTTCATTTTTTTTCTGATCTATACGGGATATGTTTCACTTTCTTCACTTGCAGGTGTCGCAGGTGCATTTTTTGCTGTTCTTTTTACCAACATTGCAGAAGCTTCTATTATTGTTCTTCTAATCAGCATCATTATTCTGATAAGGCATAAAGAGAATATCGAGAGGATCGGATTAGGAACCGAGCCCAGATTCCACCGGAGACAAAATGGATAATATACTGGTTATCGGAGGAGGATCCTGGGGAACTTCGTTTGCTAACTACCTCGCATCCCAGGGAAACGAAGTAAAATTGTGGATCCGTGAAAAAGAAGTAATCGAATCAATAGAAAAATTCAGGGAAAATTCGCTATTTCTTCCTGAGGTTATACTATCGAAAAATCTGTATCCCGTTTCCGGCCTTGAGGATGAAGTGGAAAAAGCGGATATAATAATTTTTGCAGTCCCTTCTAAATTCATAAGAAAATCATTCGAATCACTAAAAGAAAAATTATCAGGGAAAATAATAATAAGTTTATCAAAGGGTTTCGAATCAACCAGCCTTAAAACTATATCAAGGATAGCTTCAGATGTTCTTGGAAAAGAAATTCTGAAAAACTGGATAACAATATCCGGGCCCTCATTCGCTAAAGAACTGTCCAGAAATTTCCCAACCGCAATAGTTGCTGCTTCAGAAAATCCTGATATCCTGAAAAAGATTCAGGAGAGGTTCTCATCTTCTGTTCTGAGGATATACAGATCTGATGACCTTATCGGTATAGAAGTAGCTGGTTCTATGAAGAACATAATGGCTATTGCATCCGGAATAATAAACGGGCTTGGGTACGGGTTCAACACAACAGCTTCACTTGTCACACGTGCCAGCATGGAAATATTAAAGATCGGATTGAAACTCGGAGCAAACAGGGAAACATTCTGGGGACTTGCCGGTATAGGAGACCTGATGCTTACCAGTTTCGGCCCCCTTTCGAGAAACTTCCAGTTGGGTGTGAGGATCGCAAAAGGAGAAAGCCTCAAAGAGATCGAAACAAAGAGCATCACAATTGCTGAAGGTGTAGAGACCACAAAAGCCATAAGATCCCTCTCTAAAGAACTGGATATTGAAATGCCTATCTCAGACAAGGTTTACGAAATACTCTTTAAAGATAAAGATCCTGCAGGTGCACTTAAAGAATTAATGCAGAGGAGCCTGAAAATAGAATGGAATTTAGATTAGATTTTGTCATTAATGATGAACAGAAGATTTTTTCATTGATAAAAAACGAGATAACAATCGGGAAACTGCCCGGGAATGATTTTTATATGGATGATAATTCTATTTCCAGGAAACACTGCAAACTTATAAAGTCAGGTGATACCTATAAGATAATTGACCTGAAAAGCACAAATGGCACTTATGTAAATGGAATAAAAATCAAGGAAAAAATACTCGAAGTTGGTGACAATATAACTATTGGAAGAAGCATTCTGAAGTTTCTTGAAGAGACAAAAATACCCAGGATAACTGACATTGATGACCAGAGGATATCTGTTATGATCCCCCTGTCTGACAATCTGAAATTAAAAAAGGACAAGGATGCGATAACATCAGAATTAAATATGTTAGAATCACTCACTTCATTGGGGAAAAATCTGATAGGAGCAACAACTTTTGAAGAAAGTTTTGAAAAAGTAGGTGAACTTCTATTCAATTTTTTAAATCCGAACAAATTGTATATATTTTCATATGACCAGGAAAATGATGACCTTGATCTCAGATATTCTCATTCTGAAGGGTCTGAGAAAGACGACATTAAAATCTCAAAAACTATTGCAATGAGGTCAATAAATGAAAAGGTCGCAATTCTTTCATCAAATACAATGGATGATTCCAGATTTGACGGAGCCAAGAGTATAATCATGTATGGTATAAAATCTGCAATGTCGATCCCGATCTGGACAAAAAATTCAATTTACGGATTGATTTATGCCGACACCACAAAGATGGAAAAAATATTTGAAGAGAAAGATCTTGAAATGATATCCATTATTGCAAATTTTACAGGATTATCTGTAGAGGGGATAAAAAGCCTTAACAACCTGAATCGGGAAAAAAAGATACGCTCCAGACTTGAGCGGTATCACTCTCCGGCAATAGTTTCAAAGATAATGGAGCTTCAGGACAGTAAAACAAGCGATCTTGCCGGCTATCATGAATGTGAAGCATCCGTCCTTTTTATGGATATAGTAGGATTTACGACCCGTGTAGAAAATATGGGACCAATGGAGATCGGTGTATTCCTCAATAATTTTTTTACTGAGATGACCGATATAATCTTTGAGAATAATGGAACTCTCGATAAATATATAGGGGATGCGATCATGGCAGTTTTTGGAGTCCCTTTCGAACAAAAGAACCATACAGAGCTGTCTATCAATACTGCTCTGGAAATGCTGAAAAGATTAAAGAAAATGAACCGTTCAACGCCTGAAAAGGAAAAGATAGAGATCCGAATCGGGATAAACTCCGGAAAGCTTATATCAGGAGATTTCGGATCCCCAAGCAGGTATGATTATACAGTTATTGGAAATACTGTTAATATTGCTTCACGCCTTGAATCAGGAGTTGCAAAGCCGGGGGAGATTATTGTTTCTGAAACTACTATGAAACAGACCAGAAAGAAATTTAATTTCAAACAATTGGGAGAAATAAGCCTCCATGGAATATCGAAGCCTGTAAAAGCTTATTCTGTCCTTAGCAAAATGAAGGAGACAAAATGACCAGAAAATCAATTCTTCTGCTTTTAATGATATTAATGGTTTTTTTAAGTTTTTGTAAAAAAGAAGTAAAAACAATCCCTGACTACTTGAGAAAAGGGACCGCTGAATATAGCATGAACATGGGTTATAGATATCTTAATCAGGGAATTTTGAATATTGCTATGGAACAATTTAAAATGGCCTTGAAAAAGAAACCCGGGATGATGAGAGCATCTATGGGACTTGGGATAGTCTATCTTAAGCAAATGAAGTTCAAGGAGAGCCTGAAAGAATTTACCAATATAGTAAAACATTATCCATTAAATGCTGATGCTTTTAACTTTATCGGAATAATACATACAGAGCTGGGGAATTATGATCTTGCAAAAGAGAATTATCTTATCGCTGCAAATTCCAGTAAATACGACTCTCCGGAGAACGCTTTTCTTAATCTGGCTCTGCTTGAGTTGAAAATGAAGAAGTTGGATAACGCACTTAGATACATTGAGAAGGGGCTGATTAAAAACTCTGAATTTATTTCTTTATACAATCTAAAAGGAAGTATATTCGAACAAAAAGGGTTTTATAAAAAAGCAGTTTACAATTATGAAAGGGCTCTTCAATTATCAAGAGGAAATGATATCAATTTAAAAATAAACATAGCCAGAGGATATATAAAAATGGGTCAGCGCAGCAAAGCATTGAACCTGCTGGAAAAAATGCTCGGTGAGGCCCCTTCTGCTGAAGTAAGGAAGATTATATCAGGAATGATGAAGCAGGTAGAAAACAGGTAATACTGACCTTATAAAATTACATATTTGAGGATTCGCGTCCCTACTTTTATTCTATTTACAATTTCCATTCCTTCTATAACTTTGCCAAAAATTGTATACCTGCCGTCAAGATGAGGTGTGGAAGAGTGTGTAATGAACCACTGGCTCCCTTCTGTATCCTTCCCTGATGAAGCCATCCCGACACTTCCCTCCTCATAATATGATCTGGAGAATTCTGAACGGATAGTTGTTTCAGGCCCACCCCATCCATCTCCCCTCGGGCACCCATCCTGTATCACAAAATTAGGCACAACTCTGTGAAAAGCACTTTCACCGAGATACCCTTCACGGATCAGATCCAGAAAATTTGATACAGACCCCGGTGCATCATTGACATATAACCTTATCACCAAAACTCCTTCATCTGTTTCAATCTTCACTTTCTGGTCAGCAGGGATATTTGTGATCTTTTCCCAGTCCAGAGGTTTCTCCTGAATTGGATCATCTCCCTTCTCTTCCTGTTTTCCCCGAAAGAAATTAAGAGTTTTTTCAATTTCCTTTTTTTCATTCTCAGTCCCCGATTGTTGAGCCTGCTCAAGTGACTTTTCCAGAAATGTAAGATCTGAAACAACTTCTTTAAATTTGTGATCAGGATCTCTCAATGCTGATGAAGAGATCATAATAAGGCTGCTGTCTCCTGAAAGAATGCCTCTTTTAAAAATATCAGCAAAAACTTTTCTGAGAACATGGGAACCTTTACCGGTGGATATTTCTTTTTCAGGATCATATCCTTTTTTTGATATCATCTCGGATATCGATGATATCCCTGAAGTGGATACAACATTCCCGACTTGCTTAAAGGTCTCTTCTTCAACAAACGGATAGTTCATCGGGTATTCAGACAATGCGATCAATAATGAACCTTTTTCATACGGATCTGCAGACTTTTTATAAAAGCTTTTGATCATGGATGAAATTTCCTGTTTGTCAGGTGTAAGTTTGAGTGAAAGTTTCATAAGATTTGCTCCAGCTCTCCAATTCTCTGTTCTTCTGGAAATTTTAAAATAAGCTTTATAATCTTCTCCAGATCCGATTCTCATCATTACCTCTGAAGCAGCAACTGATATTTGATAACTTTTATTGGTAAGGAGTGGCAGGATATCACTTTTAACTACACTATACTCGAATTTCCCGAGTGCACGTATGGTGCTAACAACTATTCTCTGATCAATTCCATCACTAAGGAAAGTCCGTAAAATTTTAACAGCTTCACCTCCTTTACATTTTCCGAGGGCAATGATCAGGTTCATCTTTACTCTGTCCTCTTTTTCTCTTCCAATCAGATCACGAAGATCCTCAAAATAATTTGAAAGATCAACATCCCTGATCCTTGAAAGAGCATTTGATGCATAGAACCTGACATCTCCCGAATCACTTTTAAGGAGGACCTTTACTATTGTTCCAAGTCCCTTTTTAGAATGTTTCTTTTTCAGGATAGCTCTGTAGATACCCAGAGCCTGCCCTCTCATTATGAGATCGTTGCTTCGACTCAGTAAAGGATCGCTGAGAAATTCAAGAGACTCTTCCCCGCCACATTTACCGAGAGACTCTAATATGGCCATTTTTATATTATCTGATTTTTCAGTTTTGAAACTTTTAAGGAGTCCGGGTTCTGCTTTAATATCTGCAGTTTGCCCGAGTGCAAAAACAGCAGCCCGCCTGACTCCGGGATCCACGTCCGATAAGAGGAGTATTAATTCATCTACTGCCTCTTTGTCCTGAACAGATGCGAAAGATAAAGCTGCATATTTTCTATAAAGCGGATTTTTGTTTTTGAAGTAAGGAAAAAGGCCCTTACTATCCCTGTGATCCTGTAATGTATAAATCTCCCTTAACGCTTTATCCTGAAATATATTCTTTTCCTTGTTCCCCGTGCAGGATAATAAAAGTAATAATGCAATAATAACAGTGAAAATTCTCATTATATCTCCTTTTTTTATTATACTCGATTTAAAAAAAAATGCATTTGAATGTAAAAAAAGAGAAAAAACCTCTGTACGGGAAGAATTTTCGCCATAAAGATATCGATACTATTATAAAGGAAATAAAAGTATAAAAAAAAGTGTCAGGAAATGGTATTATACTTTTTTCAGATAACAAAGGGTTAGATTTATCAAATTTTTTAAAGGAGTAATTATGATGATAGGACCGAAAAAGCTAGTAATTCTTACAATTGCTGTTGTTCTCGTATTACTTTGTATGTTTTCAGCCAACTGCAGCAAAAAAAAATACAGAGAATTATAATGTTGTTTTAATAGTATCGGATGCACTTAGAAGTGATGTTTTGGGTTGTTATGGCGGCGATGCTTCCACTCCGAATATTGACTGGCTTGCAAAGAGAGGTGTACTTTTTGAGAATGCTTACAGCACTGCCCCAAGTACCTTGCCCTCCTCCGTATCTATGTTTACCGGCAATTATGCCGGATCATATGGGATGATAGCTAAGGAAAGCCATAGAAATAAAAAAAGGAATAGGATTGCTTTTTATGTGAATGATAGCGAAACTTTGCTTGCGGAGGTTTTAAAAGATAGATCATACGATGTGCTAATGGAATTGGAGAATCAGATAGCCGGTCTGTCGAATAATTTGCAGGGTTTTAATAGATTGAGAAAGATCAGCAGGGAGAATAAAGCCGGAATTAATTTAGTTGAAAATATCACCGGTATAAGATCCCATCACCCTCGAAGAACGGGGAAATCCGGATCAAAACCTATTTATAATCGTATGTACACTTTTCTCCACTATTTATTAACTGTGCCCAGAGAACAGAATTTTTTTGTAATGAAATGGATTATGGATCCTCACGGGCCTTATAATCCTCTAGAGAAGTTTAAGAAAAAGATAACCTTTGATCCCACTATCCTGCCCAGGGATGAGAGTTTTTACACTAGTGCTATAAAAGTTTTTAAAAAGCTTGCCAGTAAAAATATGCTATTAAAAACAGAGATTGAATATATTAAATCTCTATACAAAGCTGAAGTCGAGTCTGTAGACGAACGGATTGGTTATATTATAAAAGCCCTGAAACATCGCGACTTATTGGATAACACCATTATCGTGTTTACTTCCGATCATGGTGAGTTATTCGGTGAACATGGACTTCTGGGGCACGGACAAAATCATTATGAACAATTACTCCATGTGCCATTGATTTTTGCCGGGCCGGGTATTCCGAAAGGTAAAAGGGAAAAAAATATTATTTCCAATTTGGATCTGATGCCGACATTAAAAGATTTGCTGGATATAGAATATGACCACAATATGAAGGGGAAAAGTTACAATGCTTTGTTTTCCGGTGGAAAGATCCCTGACAGGATACAATTTTTTGACAAAGCTACAAATATAATTGAAGAAGCAATGAAATCTGCACTTTTGATGGATGGCTACAAGTTAGTGGTGTCCAAAATGAAATCCAGTTATAGTTATGTATTATTCGATCTTACCAACGACCCCTCCGAATTAAAAAATGTATCATTGGAAAATCAGACTATTGTGAAAAAAATGTTAAAAAAGTTTATGGAATTTAGAAAGGAGATACGCATCCGCCTGAAAAAAAATATAAAAAAAATTGACAAAAATATAAATTTTGATGAAAAATGGCTGGAAGCTAAGAAGGAATTAAAAACCCTGGGATATTTATAGTTTTCAACATCTGACCAACCCGGCTGACAATCTAATGATTTAAATATTCACTAAATATTAAAACGGTATCACCCTGATATTGATTCCACCCTCTAGACAATAACAAAAGTTAAAATTTAGTGTGTAATAATACCTGACACCTCTTCTTTTATATTTAAGATGTTCTAAAGTTACCAATTTTTCCAATCCTTTTCGGACAGCTATTTCTTCAGGATGCCTGTCAAAATTAATAAGATTTAGATCCCCTCGATTGGAATGCCCATAAAGATAAAGATCTATTTTCTTCAGCTCTTTTATTGAAGAGATTGTTAAAGCAACACTTGAGCTGTTTGTTTTACGGATAACATACTCACTCATAATATCCGATTTTGGGTATGGATTTCCATGAACAAGAAATGATACTCCCCTTTCAGTCCTGACTTTCACAGGATTAAAAAGTGCAACCCTCGGGAATAGGGAAAAAATAACAAATAGAAATGTAAATACGATGAATTGAAGACCCACAGGCTTTTTGAGTTCGGCTCTCCTTAGTGATAATGATATAAATACAATTACCATAATCAAAAATATAAGATTGGGAAGATGCGAAAAGTTTCCTTCCACTTTTACAAAAGACGGGAGTATTGAAGAGAGATCGATGTTAATATTACCCAGCTTCTGAAAGATCAGTCCACCCCTGGCCAGATAGTTGTGAGTTGTACTCTGATACAGGGTAAATGGGTTGAATATCTGGAATATAATTATGAAAGTAGAATAAAAGGGTATAAGAATAAATAATTTTTTAAATATCTTGTTTTTGCTCTCAATATAATAAATTATTACAAACAGCATAAGTGTCCATGCTACGGGAAGAAGGTATCTGGCCTGGGGGCAATATCCGGGGCGGACAGTTGAATATCCATGATAGAGAATGTAAACAAAAGAGGCAATTGAAATTATAAGATGAGGATAATATCTCCTGAAATTTTTAAGTGCAAGGATCAACCCGGGGAAAAAGAACAAGTATATAGGGCTATACAGAATCAGTCCATCCCGTTGATCAAAGAAATAATCAAATAATGTTTCAATTCTGTTCTGAATTTTAATACTTTTCATACCCTCCAGATATTCAATTCTCTGGGATTCGGTTAGGACTCCTGTATAAACCGACATCGGTGAAAGACTGCCATATGCAAAGTATAAATATACAAAGAAGGCCAGAATAAATGCAGCAGGAAAAACAGCAAATAACAACCCCGATCTCACATCCCTTTCACGAATCTTCTTTATGAAAAAGAATAATGAAAATAATGAAATAAATATGAGATATTTCATTCCCCAGAATATTGTCATTCCGAGAAGGAAGCCTGCAAGAAGTATATCTTTTCTTCTGATATTATCTTTAAATAGTGAGAACCATATCGACAAAAGTATCAAAAGCAATACCTGCAATTCAGCAAAAATATGGAAAGAATAGAAAAAAACAGGTGCAGTGAACAAAAAAACAAAAAATATGTATAAAGATAATTTTTCTCTTCTCCATATTTTTAAAGACAACATATATACCAAAACTCCAAGCGAGGCTGCAAATAATCCAAGATATATCCTGATAAGAAAATAGAGTAGCGGAATGGGTATCTTCAGGAAAAAGAAAGGGATAAGAGTAAATGATAATCCGGGGAGATGGAAAGAATACCATTTTTTAAATCCCTTTCCTACTTTAGAATGATGGGTTAACCTGTAGTTTATAAATTCTCTATATTCGTCTCTGGCATATTGATTGAAAACATTCAGGTCTCCATCCTTTGCCAGAGATTGAGATATGGCAAGATAGTGAGGTTCATCACCTGCCAGCTCCACCCCTTTTAACACAATAACAGCAGAAGCCATAATAAAGATCATCTGTGATAAGAGAAATAGTATTACCAACCTGGTGCGGAGACTTTTCCCGTTAAAAAAACCGATAAGTTTTCCAACGATCCTGTTCTTTTTGAAGATCGTATATATTGAAAAAAATAGAGTTATCAACAACAGGTTCCCGACTCTTACTTTAAAATCCGGCAGATCCCAATAAAACAAATTCATTACAAATATTAATAGCCCGGAAATAAAAGGGAAGAAATATTTGACAGATCGGAACTTTCGTCTTTTTTTAGAGAGAATTGAATTACAAAAAGCAATAAACGGGACAAACAATAGAGGAGACCAGAATGGATAATTCAGGAAGAATTTTACAAAACCGGAAAAGGTTAAGATAATCAGAAACCATTCGCTCCTGCTGAATTTCATTTTTCGATTATTGCATAACTACTTTTCTTCTACAACTATAAGCAGGATATTTATTTCAGTTAAAATAAAAATGGACAAATAGTTTAATAAATTTCATTATATTCATGAAATGAGTTTAATGAAATGAAGAGCCCAACGAAGATCTGGATAAGCCGTATTTTTGTTTATCTCTCTATCATTATAATATTATTCATTTTTTCCCTCCATTATTATGTGAAAATTAACAGCTCTGAAATTTTCGAATCATATATAAACAGCCTCTTGAATAAAAAAGGAAATATTTACAAAATTGATCATAATCAGGTTGATATTGATCTTTTAGGAAAACAGATAATATTAAAAAATATAGAGATATCATTTGACCGGGAACAATTGAAAAGTTCAGGTATTAATCAGAATTTTCTTTTTAATGCAAAAATCCCTTATCTTTCTATCACAGGGATCTCTTATTTCGATCTTATTTTGTTCAGAAAGATCAATGTTGATAGAATACACTTAAAAATGGGTAATTTGAGATTGTATAATCTTCATGGAGCACCCGGTAAAGGAGAAACTTCAAAAAAACAAAAAAGGATCTCATCTATCTCACTTGGCAGGATTACTATTGAAGATACAGATGTTGAATTTTATACTCAATTTAACTCTTCTCCGAAAATCGGAGTGGAAAATATTTTAGTAGATTCAGGAAAAATTGTGTATGATCCTGAAAAAACACCTGGAGAGAACTTTAGCAAAGGAGCTCCCGATTTAACATTTACTACCGGGAACTCCTTTTTTGTTTTTAAAAGAACCGGATATAAAGCAGAGACAGAGAGTATCAGGCTCACCACTTCAAGCTCCTCGATATCACTTAAAAACTTCAAATATGCCCCATCAACAGAGAAAATCAGAAAGAGAATTACATCCTCAAAGGGGAGCTTTCATCGCTTCAACATTTCTGAGATAAATTTGAAAAACATTGATCTTGATGAATTAAAAGTGAATAAGAGAATTCGAGCAAGTGAATTGTATATAAAAACACCGGAAATATACGTTTTAAGAAACCGTAATATAATAAGGAAATCTAAGAAAAGGGAAAAAAGACTTCCCCAACAGATATTTCGTGAATCCAACCTTAAAGTTGAGTTGAAACTAATAAGGCTGAATAATGGAGTTATCAAATATTCCGAAATAGCTCCCGGAGAAAGAATAGCTGAATCAATATTTTTCACAGAGGTCGAATCCTCTTTGAGTGACATCACAAATTTTCCTGAAATTTTGAAGACCGGAAAAGAGTCTTTTTTAGCAATTTCGGCTAAGTTAATGGGAAAGAGTACTTTGAAAGGGAAGATCGCTATTCCCATTAATAACAAAGAAAACAGATTTTCATTCTCAGGATCTCTGGAGAAAACAAATGCACATATATTCAATAATTTCCTGAAGAGAAATATCAGGGTTCGCATTAATAGTGGTGAAATCAGCCATATGGACTTCGCTGTAAAAGCTGACGAAGGAAAAGCTTCCGGGAAATTATTGCTTGCATACAGGAACCTGAAAGTAACATTATTAAGGAAACATGATCCCGCAAGGAAAAGCAGGTTCAGGACTTTCCTGGCTAATACTCTTATTTATAGAAACAACCCGACTAAGAAGTGGAGAAAGATACGGACTGGAAAGATCTCTTATGAAAGAAAATTTAAGGGATCAATATTTAATTATATGTGGAAATGTATCCTGAAAGGGATCAAATCAAGTATTAAATTATAGCCTTGCTATGTCAGGTGCGAGTTGCTCTTCTCAGAGCAACTCTTCCATTATTTTTTTAGATTTCTCTAAAACTTCTTTATGCAGACTTCCTTCGTGTGAATCCATTGTTACGACAACGGGAAAATCTTCTACTTCAATTACCCAGAAAGCCTCGGGTGAACCGAACTCTTCGAGTTTAAAAACCTTTTTTACTTTTTTTACAGAATTTGCGATCAGAGTACCTGCACCACCGATTGCATGAAAATAGACTGCCCCGCATTTTTTCAATCCCTCTAATGTTTTTGCACCCATTCCACCTTTACCAATCACTCCTCTTACATTATATTCACATACTACAGTTGACTGATATGGTTCCTCTCTGGCTGATGTTGTAGGCCCGGCAGAAACAAAACTCCATTCTCCGCTTTCATTCTGTTTTACAACGGGGCCGCAATGGTAAATTACAGACTCTTTCAGGTATTCTCTGATAAATTCAGGTTTCTCATCCACCATTAGTTTATGTGCTTCATCCCTGGCAGTTACTATAGTGCCGGAGAGTAATACTTCGTCTCCAACCTTTAAGCTTCTGATATCTTCTTCCGAGATTGGAATTTGTAATTTAATCATAAATAACCTCCCCATTTTTCAAGACCATAGTTTTCCTTCTAAAGGCCCAGCACATATATGAGATAGCCACGAAAAATGTAGCAGGATGCCTGGCTTGTGATGAAATGAATACATCCAGAACAGTAGTTTTACCACCGAATCCCATTGGACCGATCTGAAGTTTGTTTAAAGTTTCATTCAGGTCTTTCTCCAATTTGGCGATTTCAGGATCAGCACTCCGCTCACCTATCTTCCTGAAAAATTGAACTTTGGACAAAGCATATGAAGTAATTCTGTCACCGCCAATACCGATTCCAAGAGTTCCGGGAGCACAACCCAGTCCCTGTGCATTTACTACTGCATCAATTACTACTTTCCTGACCCCTGCAAGGTCTCTTCCGGCTTTCAAAGGCGGAAAGGGAAGTTTATATTGTGTGCCGACATTCTCACTTCCTCCACCTTTAAGCATAACCCTGATTCTGACCTCATCTTTATCCCATTGATGGAAATGTATATATGGAGCGTTCACTCCAATATTATTTCCCGAGTTTTTGGATGTCACCGGATCTACCGCATTGGGCCTCAGGTATTGTTTTTTTGTTGCTTCAATTGCTGCTCCTTCTATTGCTTCGGAATATTTCTTCTCTGATTCTCCTTCAGGGAAATCAATATAAAATAATAATGATCCCGTATCCTGACAAATTGGAGTTGACTGCTCTTTAGCCATTTTGACATTTTCAAGAATAGTCTTAAAAACCCCTCTTGCAGGAGTACCTTCATCTTCATTTTCATAAGCTTCAGAAAGTGACTTGACCACATCTTCAGAAAGATCGGTGGAAGCTCTCCTGATAAGCTCGAGGATTGAATCCTTTAAGTCCATATTTTTCTCCTTTATTTCCTTATATTAAAAAAATATTTTATGCCAGCGATTTTAGTTTGTAAAGGAGGATTTGTTAAAAAATTAAATTAATATATATAACCGTTTTAAGTATATTTCACTGATTAAACACCGGGAAAAATGAGATCACAGGAAGGTGGTCAGAAATGTTTTCAAAATAATCTGAGATCCGGCTGTCAATTAAGAGAGTCGTAGTTGTACCCCCGGTATAATCATCAAAAAGTGACCTTGAAATCAGGATATGATCGATCAGTGAGCCCCATGAAGGATACGAGGAATAAATGGGGTCATCAGCTATCTCCAGGGTAAGGAACTTATAGGATTCGGGATCATTCAGCAGAAGGGTAAAACAATTCTCAGAAAGACCGTCAGTCAATTCATCATTCCAGTCACCGGCAATAATATAATCCTTCTCATCATCTACTTTTATTCTTGAATCCATATACTCCTTTAAAAGTCTTACAGCACCCCTCCTCCTGTCAAGTTCCTCTGCTCCCTGAAAAGCTTTCAGATGAATAACGATGAGGTAGAACTCATTTGAAAACTCTCCTTTCACAAGCCTGAGCTTTACTATTAATGGAGGCCTTGGGAATTCATATGCTCTTTCTTCATAGATCTGATCTTTGGATAGAACGGTGATCATATTTTTTCTGTAAATGATCCCTGTCTTCTGATAGCTGGTCCCATATGTATCATCTGAATATAAACCATCATATTCACTCAGATCATTTATGAGATTATCAAAGAACCACGTGTCTGCTATTTCCTGAACTGCATAGAGATCCACATCCAGATTTTCAATGATCAGTTTATATGATTCAACCGATTTGTTCCCGTTATCAGGAAAATTATGCATATTCCAGGTAACAAGTTCAAATGAATCTTCAACTCCAACCTTCTCGAGTGAGTGAGTTATTTCATCTTCATTATCGATTTCTGCAGGAGTTTTACATCCGGAACTCAATAATAAGAGAGAGATAAGTAAAAGAAAAATTGAAGTTTTAAGCATCTGATATTTTTACCTCAACTGAGATGAATAATCAAATTTTGTTTGAACTCTTCAGTATTATCCTCATACCTTCTTTCACACTCAGTGGAGACAATTCCGTGTCAGCTATGAACTCAGAGACAGAATCCGGAGATGTTTTTGAATATTCCCTTAACGCCCACCCTATAGCTTTCCGAATAAAAAACTCTTCCCTTTCAGATAACTCCTTTATAAGTGATAACAACAATTTCTCATCTGTTCCATTCCTATATTTCAATTGAAAAAGGAGAGAAGTCCTCTGCAGCCACATATTTCCCGAACTCATCCATTTTCCGGTAATTTCAGGGATGATATTTCTACTCCCTGCCAGAACTGGGCCAACCAGATTGGAAGCAATGGCATCGACAGTATCCCACCACGATTTGTTAACGATCAGAAACTCGAATAATGGAATATGATCTTTATCAAGTTGCCTGATTTTCTTTTCCAGCAGAAAGATCGTGAAATACTGGTACTCCCTTTGCGGCATCTCCCACAATTCTTTTACAATATCTTCTATCTCCCCGGTTTCAGGTAGTCCGTTGGCCTTGAAAAATTCCTTATAGATCTCTTTTCTCGGAACTGAAGTTATTCCGAAGAACTCAAACTTCTCCCTCATATATTTTTTCATCGGAACAGCCCTGATCGGATCAGCATGCCTGAGATACAATTCCTCTAATTTGTTCAGATAATTGTTCTTCATACTTTTTACTTATTTTATTTTGGTTTTTTTTTCTTAGGTTTTGGTAAAGGCAACTCTTCAGCCGATACTTTTATCAGCATACTGACCCAATCCCTGTTTTCGATCATTTCTTCGATCAGGAAATAGTTCTTTGCTCCAGGGTAAGGCGGTGCCTCAACCGGATCCTTAATAAACTTTCTACCTGCTTCGGTAGGTTTAACGAAAAACCGGTCATCACAGATAAGGGCCACAATCTTTCCGTCACAATAAAGTCCGTACTCACCGAACATCATCTTATAAGTGATCTCCCCGGCCCCCTCCATCTGATCCGCAACAAACTCAACAAAATTTAAACTTGATCCCATTTTTCAACTCCTGAAACTGAGTGCTCAGTATATGATTTCCACAAAAATATTGCGAGCTATTTTCGTTAATGAACTTAAAAAACCATCCGTTTTAGTCATAAATTTAGTTTGTTGCAAAGATTATAATTCCTGTAAATCCTCTGAATAAACTTATTCCTGCGATAAATGCGAAAAACCAGTTCACTGATGGTAAATACATATAGATAACAGCCATGGCAATTGTCAGAAGTATTGATTTTATTGTATCGGTTTTATAAATGAGCTGCATATCCCTTTCATCCGGCTTGTAATCCATAAGCGTTGTAATCATTCCGATCAGGAATGGTATAAAAGAGAATATCAATCCCTTTACTACCCCGAACTCAATCATAAGAGGATATGCAATGATCCCTGATATTATTTGCATTCCGAACATCCAATAATAGTTTCCTTTTAATTTCATTTTTCTTCTCCTTTCAATGAAAAAATTTGTTCAACGTCTGTATTAAAAAATACAGCTAGTTTAAGTGCCGTCTGAACTGACGGAACAAATCTACTTCTCTCTATCGAATTGATGGTCTGCCTGCTCACACCTATCTCATTTGCAAGTTCTTCCTGAGTCACATCCGCTTTCGCCCTCCAGATTTTTAAATAATTTTTTAACTCCATATTAACTCCTCTGTACACTTAACATAAAGCATGCTTTACTTTTTGTCAAGTATTTTTTACATTTTATCTAACATACTTTACTTTTATGAATGTTTTATGCTCAGCATGTTAAATTAATCATTTCATTTTTGACAATATTTTGTCCATTCATTAGAATGAATTGAATAAAGCGAGGTGCAAAAATGGGTTTTATAAATTTAAAAGATCTTGAGCAAAAGGAAATAGTAAAAGGATATAGGGTAAAGTTCGTTCACTCTGTAACTATGACAACTGCATATTGGACAGTAGAAGAAGGGTCCGTATTGCCGGAGCACTCACATATGAACGAACAGGTGTCAAATGTTACAAAAGGAAAATTTGAGTTCAATCTTGATGGAGAGATTAAAATATTAGAACCGGGAGATGTAGTTGTTATCCCGTCAAATGTTCCTCACTCCGGAAAGGCACTCACTGATTGCCTTATAATTGATACTTTCCATCCTGTCCGTGAGGATTACAGGTAAATAAAATGAATAATACTGAAAACACACAAAAAGAATTTTTTACAATTAAGGAAATGATCGAGGATAGTATAAACAAATATCCGGGAAAGCCGGCGTTATCTTTTTTCGATTCCGAACCAGTCACTTATGGAGATCTCGGTATCAGGATAAAAGAGCTTTCACAATTATTGAGAGATCATGGGATAAGAAAAGGGGATAAAGTTGCCATCCTCGGAGAGAACTCACCGAATTGGGGGATTTCCTACCTGAGCATTGTTTCACTGGGAGCAGTAGCAGTCCCGATACTTCCCGACTTTCAACAAGCCGATCTTGAAAACATCCTGAACCATTCCGAAAGCAAATTATTGTTTGCAACAAAAAAACAATTTGATAAATTAAGGTATGAAAAGTGCGGCAATATAACAAAGGTAATTATTCTCGATGACCTTCATGTGGAAGAGACCGGATTCGAGACCGTAGGATTCGCTGACTATATTAATGAAACAAAAGTAAAGATCTCCGCCATAATTCATGATATCGGTGAATTTACAGGGCTTATCTCTGCTGAAGTTTCAAAAGATGATCTTGCTGCAATTATTTACACTTCAGGCACAACAGGATTATCAAAAGGGGTTATGCTTGCCAACGGGAACATAATGGCAAATGTATATGCTATGAAAGAGTTGATCGGATTTGATACAAATGACCGATTCCTCTCACTTCTCCCTCTATCCCATGCACTTGAATGTACCATCGGATTCCTCCTTGCAATGGCAAGCGGATCATCTTCCTGGTATACAGGCGCAGTTCCTACACCTCCGGTAATTAAAAAAGCTGCTTCAATAGTTAAACCGACCTGCATACCTCTTGTCCCTCTGATAATTGAAAAAATATACAAAAAGAGAGTTCAGGCACTGCTTGAGAAAAATTTTCTCACAAAAGCAATCGCCAAAACCCCTTTTCTAAAAAAGAAACTTTATAAAAAAGCAGGCAAAGCTATTCTTG